>Ga0065711_1028742_pt1 | contig 39435 bp, 16 predicted proteins | sample Hoacrofraction12_FD_59098 | JGI IMG/M metagenome (GOLD analysis project Ga0065711, IMG submission 59098) | Hoatzin crop microbial communities from Cojedes, Venezuela - Epithelial fraction 12 v2 (version 2) | ecosystem: Host-associated > Birds > Digestive system > Esophagus > Crop | place... | reverse complement strand
GGGGGGGGGGGGGGGGCTTTTTTGCTTTCAGCTCTTTGAAACCACTGAGTGTGGAAATGGATATGTAGAAGCAGGAGAAGAATGTGATTGCGGTTTCCGAATGGCAAGTACAGTTATATATGACTCCACAAGTCTTTCTTACAAAATATATTAAGATAAATTATGTGATTGGTAAGGGAGGGGAAAGGGTTATGGAAATGAATTTGTTTTGCCTGTTGTTAGGGAACAATTAAATTAAAGGACTGTGTTAATACATTTTTTTTCAAGTGAGAATGAATGCAAAGACAGAGAGTATCCTCAGAGCAGTCTTGCTGTCATACTGATGAGAAGATGTAGCTGCTTCCCAACAATTTCTGAGTTGCACCCCTTTACCTTTCCTGGATAGCGTGCCTGGAGTGTTAGACTCCTTATCTGTACTTCGGAGATAAATGCCTGTGTTCGGACAGAATAAGTGAACTGTTGTTTGGCTTCTTAGTGCAATTTGACTAAGCAGCATGCATTTGGCACAGGCTATTCCACACCTGTAAAGAGGCTTCAGAAGGTGTGAATCCCCCTGTTGCGATAGCATATGTGTCACTGTTTTCCGTTTACTTTAGTATTTGAGCATTGCAAAGGATTCTTTCAGCTGATAATTTCAAGTCATCAGTACTGAACTGAATCTTTTGTCTGCTGGCAAATAATACCTTATTGGAAAGACTGTGAAGAAAAAGCTTTCTTAAAGTGGAAAACTAAAAATGTTGCTTAATATTTTCTTCAGGAATGCTATGCAGACTGTTGTAAGAAGTGCTCTCTTTCTAATGGAGCTCATTGTAGTGATGGACCCTGCTGTAATACATCATGTCTTGTGAGTGTTGCTGCAGTATATCTATTGTTCTTTCCAGTTGTCCATGGAAGCCACGTGCAGCAAGTTACAGTTCAAAGTGTGTTTTATGTAGAATGAAAAGGAACAGTTTATATAGACTAAGATTATTGTTCCACAGAATAATTCCCAAATATAAAGGAAACAGATTGCTTTGGACATGTATTAATGTAAAAATGCCTTTTATTTGTGTTTATATATCAGAAATGAAAAACCCCTGAATTTTCGAAGTATTACGTACTTCAGTTTTAGCCTTTAAAAGATTAAGAAGCTGAAATCTTCTTCAACGCTTTGAAATAACTATTAGGATTGTGCTGTTCTGTTGTTAGCCAAGCAAAAAAAGACAAATAAGTGTGAGTATACAGAGTGTTAAAATGAGGAGTAATTCCAAACATGAGCCTTTAATTTTGCTTTTACATAATCTTAGTCCCGAACTGTAGTCTTCATTTTCTAGTTTTTCCCACGAGGCTATGACTGCCGATATGCAGTGAATGAATGTGATATTGCAGAGTTCTGCACCGGAGATTCTGGCCAGGTATGTATGCAGAAGCTTTCTCTGCTTACGCTATTGAAGTTTGTTTGCACTTTTATCAGTTTAAGAGGAAAATCTGGATTGACAAACTGCACTGTCATATGCCCATAAATAACTGCGGGGAGTTATTTTGTAATCCTAACAGAATTTTTTGAACAGAAGAATAAACTATCATAAGCTCAAAAAAAAATTAGTCTAAGCGGACTCAAAATATGACTTCTCTAGGTTTATTTGTTTTTTTAAAACTCATGGGGTTTTGTGTATCTGAATAGTATTTGTCAGACATCCTCCTTTACTCTTTGCCTGGCCTATAGCGTAAGTACTAAGAATATACTGCAAATGTGAATGAATTCAAAGGTAATAACAGTAAGATTTTATGAAATAAAATAGTTTAAAGTATGAATGTAGAAAATTACAACTAATTGAGTACAGAGTCATAGAATAATTTAGGTTGGAAAAGACCCTTAAGATCATTGAGTCCAACAGTTAACCTAACACTGCCAAGTCCACCACTAAACCATGTCCCTTAAGTGCCACATCTACATGTCTTTTTAAATACCTCCAGGGATGGTAGCTCAACCACTTCCCTGGGCAGCCTGTTCCAGTGCATAATAACCATTTTGGTGAAGAAATTTTTCCTAATATCCAATGTAAACCTCCCCTGACGCAACTTGCGGCCATTTTCTCTTGTCCTATGACTTGTTACTTGGGAGAAGAGATTGACACCCACCTCGATACAACCTCCTTTCAGAGTGCAATAAGGTCTCCCCTCAGCATCCTTTTCTTCAGGCTAAACCACCCCAGTTCCCTCAGCCACTTCTCATAGGACTTTTATGAAGTGTTATGTTTTTTAAGAGTGTACACACGCATGATAATTTTAAAAGATGTGGATCATATGCATTTCTCTTGAAAATATTTGACTAATACTCGAAAATATAGGAATAAACAGCAACTAAAAAGTTCTTTGAAGTTCTTTTAAATAGTCAACATTCTGTACGTTTTATATTTTCACAGCAGCTTTGATGCTTTAGGTGATATATGCTTCTTTTCAATACTGAGTATTTAGCTTCAAGGTACATAAGAACTTCATAACTGCTGCAATCATCTACTGCATCAAATTCTTAGCTTTGAAGAGATAAGATTCAGGAGAGATCACATGTCTCTCTCTGGGCATTGACATCTAATTATAGATGCCAGTAAGTTAAGAGTAACCTCTTTTTATATTATCTTCTGAGACATCCACACTTACAGATAAATAGTTATTGCGAGATTTTATTTAAATCTTGTATTCTATAGATGGCACATTCTTTATGGGAGGGAGAAGGGCTTTTTTAAGCTAGAAAGGCTGCCCTCAAAGTATCGGCTAATATGGTGCATTGCAGCAGTGGACCCTTTCCAAATCTTCACAGGTCCTGTTTTGATGAGGAAAAGCTTTGGGAATGGTCTGCTGCTGGCTTTAATAATCTGAGGCTTCGGACCAAATGACTTGTTCATACCAAAAAAGTTTCCAATGCCAAGAGAACATGACAATTAATATCATAAAAACCCCACAGTTCTGTAAGCAATAGACTGGTAGTCTACAACTAGGTGCTTGCTTACTTAGTGAAACTGCAGTGAATGCAGTGGCAGTGTTGCAGACATGGCCTCAGTGTTAGCTACCAAATGTCCTGTTACTGAACACATTTGGTTTGCTTTTTATTTTGCCTCACCTCCTTGATTTCTGTTTGGAATATGCAGCAAGTTAGGATCCAACATTGTGTTTCATGGCTCAAGATGTTCATTTTTTCATTGTGTTTGTAGCTATACAGATTCCAGTACTAATTATGTTTTCTGCCTGATTTATATGTTGTGCAATTGTCTTTTAAAACCAGGAAAATTCCATATGTGATTGTTTTATGTATTATTACAGCACACAATATAAAAAAAACATTTCTTATTATTTTTCCAGTGTCCACCAAATCTTCATAAACAAGATGGATATGCCTGTGATTCTAATCAGGTATGCAAAGTTTTAAAATCCCTGCACATTAGCATATAGAAATCAACCAAATACAAGTGTTGTTTTTTTTTTTATCCTGTTTTCTGTATTTCTTCATAAATTTTGTCTTTTGGACATCAATGTTGCTTGTGCTTTATGCATTTAATGAATAGTAAAAATTCCTAGTTTGAGTAAAATCTGCTTGGTATCTTTACATTTTACATGTAGATCTTCTATTACACTCCATGCTAATAAGTTCTTTACAGCTATGTAAATGAGAAGTGTAAAGCAGCCACTGAAATGTCAGTACGTGTTAGACACCAACTGACTTTGAGAATCTGGGCCTAAATGTGTACTCCATCTACCCAAATTCATGAAAACTATTATACATCCCAATATGTGTGTGAAGAATCAAAATGAGACATTTGTTGGGGGAGGAGAAGAAAACGGAATAACATTCAGTTCTTATTGCTAACCTGTTGTGTTTTGTTTAGGGTCGTTGCTATAATGGTGAATGCAAGACAAGAGATAATCAGTGCAAATATATCTGGGGATCGAGTAGGTTGACTTTAACTACCTTAAATGTATTTTATTTCTGGTTCATTGCTGCCTTGGTTTTGTATTTTTAGTGTTTTTATTTTTTGTTCTTGCCACAGTAAGTTAAAGTTTTCTGCTCAGTAGAGTAGGCTGCAGTGAGAAACTGGGCTTGATTGGCAAGTGAAATTTCAAGTTGTATGCCTAGTTGGAAGTGATGACAGTGAGATTGTTCTGGCATGATGTGGTTGCAGACATAGGTAAAGCAGCAAATGCTGGACTCTGGTGGAATTAGGTGAGAAAACATATAAAATTTTAGCAACTTTGAGTTACTGTTGCCAGGGGAAGGGGGTGGGGGAAATAGGTTTGAGGATTTTTTTGGTATAGTCAAAACCAGATGTTTTTCGGTTTTTTAATGACAGTTGTCAATTCCATTATCCCAGCACTGGTTGATGCTAAAGCTGGTCCACCTTGCCTCCCTTTGCTATACCATCCTATAGTCAGGAAAATGAGTATATTGGTGTGGATTTAAATACACGTAGTACGAATTTAAGCCCAGAGGTGTTGACTAAAATAGAATTGCAGTTGCAATGGATTTTGCTTGCAGCTGGGAGAGGATAAATGCTTTGTGTTGATGACTTTGAGACAGTTCAACAGAGCAGAACTATCAGGATGTCCTACACTCTAGCACTTAATGTTTTCTTGTGCATTTTGTCGAATCATAACTGCCACTGCCTATATGAGGCAGAAGAATCATTCCATTCTGGAGAAATGGGAGAGGACAGATGTAGTTTTACCATTTATTGTTTGTCTTGTACAATACAAAAGATGCTATATGAGTGTGAAGTTACAAAAGATGCTATATGAGTGTGAAGTTACAAAAGATGCTATATGAGTGTGAAGTTGGGTGGAGACAACATTTTCTTTGTCTTCTGCTGCTGTTCTGAGCTTTATGTTGCCACCTTACATTTACTGATAATATTAAAGGCAATAGATGTTTTTGTTAAGTAATTTTTGTACCTTACACATTTACATTTTAAAACATTTGGTTTGTCTTTTGTACAACTGATTTTACTGAAACTATTCTGTCTTATTTACCTTTAATATTTTATCTTCCTCTGTATAATTGTTGTGCTTTTTTTTAATTGATTTTTAGAAATAACAAATGGGCTTGTTAGTAAATACTTGTGGTTTTGAACTTTTTAGTTCAGATTTCTACTCATAAAAAGCAGTAGAAATTACACTCTGACTGTTCAACCTTGTTTTTGCTGTCAACTCCTAAAACTAAAATAATATTGAGCTGTTGTCAGAACATATGCTTATCGTATATGTCACATATAAAAATCTTTGATCTCCTGAAATACAGATCAGGAATAATTGCAGTGAAAACAACTAGATTAAATCTATGTGCAACTGTTATGAAGTGAACAAAATTAGACCACAGATAAATTCAAATACAGAAGACAACGCAGACACTGTGGAGATTGCTTTTTTTAAAAGTTCAGAGCAAATTTTGAACACTGAGAAAGATTGTAGAAAAGCTATCTGTAGGTATTGCAGTTCAGTCTGCTAGGTTCCCACTATGTAGTCACTAGAAAATACCAGCTGTGTATGTACACATGTGGTTAGATTTATGGCTTGTATTCAAAAAATACAGAAAAATGCTGCAATAAATTATGCAGGTTTTCAAAGCTCTCATGTTGCCAGTGGAAAGTACATTCCTTTTTCCTTTCTTCATCAACAGAGTCTTCAGGATCTGACAAGTTTTGTTATGAAAAGCTTAACACAGAAGGCACAAAAAAAGGAAACTGTGGAAAGGATGGAGACCGATGGATTCAATGTAGCAAACAGTAAGTTCACTTTGGTAGAAATGGTTTGTATTTTAAATAGATTAATACTGATTTGATATTGTCTACTTTTTCATGAATGTTTCAGCAGTTTGTTCTGCATTATTTTGAATCTTCTTTCCCTCATAAGGTTTGCATCTTGGATAAATTCCATAGCTTATTCTGACAAATCCCATGGATGACTCAGCAATACACTTGTAAAGTTTTCCAGATTTTCAGAAAAATGTACTGTGACTTTAATTCTTTCAGAGGAGCTGGGGGACAAGGCAGCAAAAAGTCACAAGTTCATAATGTACAAACACCTCAGACTTGGTAGGATAAATTAGACTGCAAATACACACGCTACTTTCACTTGCTCTGGGACTGATACCAGATTACGCAATTTCAAGTTTGTTCCAACCATTGTTTTGACCAGAGAGGACCATTAGGCATTTGGGTATTCTAGAGCAAATGGCTGATTCATTTGCATGTCATCATTACTAGATGGTTATTTGATTAAATTTACCTTTCAGGTTAATGATCATTAGTGGATAGACTTTAATTTCTCCTGATTTACTTACTGTTTTGTAATTTTTAAGTATGCATGTAAAAACTTCAGTCTCGGAATGGTGTTTTCCTTCTTTGACTATTTGGTGCTTGTCAAGTGGCAATATTTTTGCTTTTGGATTACATGACTCACTTTTGAGATAGGATCATAAGGAAGGGTGTTTAATGGATTTTTTTTGTATTTAGATGAGAATAGTGTGGTTCTGATATGTATATTTAAAACCTGAATTTTATAAAAGCTTTTTTTGGTCAGTAGAGAGATGCAGAAAAATGGTCTAGCTGAAGGGCCATTTTATTTTTTGTAATTTTAATAAATAGATTTTCCAGCATTCATCCAGCTGCTTCTGTGACTTAGGACAATTAGAGTAGGAGATAAACGTTTTAAGATTATATGCTTCTGCTGAAGATTGCACATATAAAATAATGTCATATAAAGCAGATTCTTTACCAAAATTCAGGCACACACACTGCATGCTAATGATTGTTATTATGGTTCTGTTGTCCTGTAAGGGAAATAAGTTTGAATTTTTAATTTAATTTTCACATTAACGTACAGTGTCCAAGCTGCTATAGAGAGAGAAATGTAAATTAGCCTGATATGACAAAGCTGTGTACAATTTGGATCCTCTTAATTGTACTGTATTGTATTTAGAGCACAGATAAATTTTTTGTTCATGTTAATATTCACTGTTGCAGTAGAATGAACAATTACTTGTTTCTGCCTCTTGTCATTTGCATCAAATAATATTTTATTCCTAGACTTGTACTCTGAAAGTGTATCATGTGGCTTATGGTAATATATTACATAATGTGATCAGCAGCATCTTAGCCAGTCTTTCTTTTTTGTAAGTTTATTTCATATTATTCCAGTAACTTTTTGATTTATGTTTTCATTTTACAGTGATGTTTTCTGTGGCTTTTTGCTCTGTACTAATCTTACTAAAGTTCCACGAGTTGGTCAAGTTCAAGGAGAAATTATCCCAAATTCCTTTTATCATCAGGGACGAATAGTAGACTGCAGGTAAAAGATAATGCAGTGTTCTAACATGATTTTGCTCCGTCAAATCTAATTTAATTTAGGAGAAACATAAATGTAAAATTACGATTTTTAGGTAATTAACATCTTACAGCAAAATCATTATTCTGAGTAGTATTTCTTTTGATTAAAAAAATAAAAAGCCTAGTATTCCACATTTAAAGAGGAATATTAAAGAGGAATAGTAAAGAGGAAAGTGTGGGTTATCCTCCTGATTGCTCCATCCGATCTCTCCAGTAGCAGAACGTCACAGTCAGAGTTTAATTATCAGCATTATATTTTGGGGGAGGAGGGGGAGGCAGGCGGTGGCGGCAGGGTAAGATGATGGCTTTGAGTATTATATCCTCAGAGCAATAGCGGTAGGTAAGTGAAGGCTGAGAGGGAGGAAGCTGGAGAATTGTGCCAGGATAAGATGTTAAGCTACATTCAGTTAAAGGGTAGGTAAATGGGTTTTAGTCTACTATGCTCAATACTGAATTTGTATTTTGAAGACATTGGCAACATTGCTGTCATGCTAAGAACACTTTCTTACAGAGTTAGATCCTGAATGAACAACGATTCTTAACTCTTCTATTATTCCATTAGTGGTTTTATTTAAATGTCATCACATGGGAAGTTAGTTTTAAAAATCTTTCTAGAAATAGTATTTCACAACATTTGGTGGGGGGCGAAGCATGGCCCATCAAAGATTGCTGGAAAATGACTAAAGCCTAAGGTGCCCTTTTTGAGTATTTGAGTCATTGTCTAGACTTCTTTTCAGTCTGACAACTGGAACACCTTGTCAATGCTGTAGACAGACAGAAAAAATACATTTTTTTTCAATCTGTCTGTATGCTTGAATGAGAGAAAGGTATGAAGCTTTTAGTATTGACGCTGACGTATTTAATATTTTTGAAAGGCTCCAGTCATAATACTAATAGTATCTTAAAATTCATTTCTCCTAGTGGTGCTCATGTTCTTTTAGATGATGACACAGATTTAGGTTATGTGGAGGATGGAGCTCCATGTGGACCTTACATGATGTGTCTGGACAAAAAGTGCCTGCCAATTCAGTCCTTGAACATAAGCAGTTGTCCCATTGGTTCTAATGGAAAAGTCTGTTCTGGTCATGGGGTGAGTCTGTACATGGAGGTAGCAGCTAAGCTTCTCCAGCTTTCTCTACTATATTGGATCTTAATGTACCCTGTGGTGTTCTCTACCTGAGAGTGTTCCTAAGACCTGTTGATCTGAAAACATAAATGTTAGATTCAGGCGAAGACTGCCATTCTGTGAAGCATAGATACAATTTTGGAAAGCAAAGTTGTCAAATTAGTTCTGCAATTATATCCTAAGAGTTGTTTTCATTACTAGTAAGAAAGAGCTTTGACATTAGTTACTGTGAAGAATTCAGTAATGTACTACCCATATCTCAAACTACTTGCCATCTTCAGTTAAACCTTTTCCTGTGTAATAATGCCTTTTTATAAAGTTGGCCCCGTGTTCGTGGATTTATACCTCATGACTTAAACAATTAAAATTCTAATTTGTTGGACCTCAGTAGAGGTGATGTATTCTTCTTGAGCAGAAGCAAAATGTATCATTTTACATTCACACACATTATATTCTTTTATTCTATCTGTAAGTCCATTTGCCTAAGATGTTAGTTATATTTTGATGAACAGATGCACCATTCCATGGCTCAACTGTAAAACTGCTAAAACCTTTCCACGGTGGTGCTCAGTGGACAGATACTTGCCCAAGGGGCTAGACTTTATACAAGAAGTTTGTGGGTTTTGGTGGGGTTTTTTTTCTTGTTATGTATAATTGGAGATGAATTTGAGTACTTCAAAGAAGAGGGTTAGGTTCAAAATCAAGAAGAAAAATTTTTAATTGAAAAATAAAGGATCTAGGAGATCTACAAATCTTGGTACTTTTGGAGTGGCATGAATGGTGAGGGAACTATGTTACCTTTTTTGTTTTGCTTTGGATTACCCCCAATTCATAATTTTAAAAGAATATTTCACTGATCATACCTGCTGTAAGATGTATTTATCTTCAGCTCCCTAAATAAGATTCTTCAGTGAATACATTAACAAGCAGAATGACATAAAAGTTAAATTAAAAAAAATCACATGTACTACTTACTTGTAATCATTACTGTGTAGGTTATTTTCTGGGTTTTTTGACTATAAGTTTCAGTGTCCAAATGACATTAGCTGATGCCTAATGACTGACGCAACTTCTAGTCCCATATTCAAAACTTTATGCTTTCTTTTGTGTGTGTCTCTCATATCATGCTTTTTCCCTAGTAACCTCTTCTAGCATCACATTCCATGTTCTTTTTCATAGGGAAAGTTTATAGCTGTTATATGGGACCTGTTATGGGGACCTTATAAATGCTTATAAATATCTGAAGGGTGGGTGTCAGGAGGATGGGGCCAAACTCTTTTCAATGGTGCCCAGCGACAGGACAAGGGGCAGTAGGCACAAACCGAAGCACAGGAAGTTCTGTCTGAACATGTGGAAGGACTTCTTCACTCTGAGGGTGACGGAGCACTGGAACAGGCTGCCCAGGGAGGTTGTGGAGTCTCTTCTGGAGATATTCAAGACCCGTCTGGACGAGGTCCTGTGCAGCCTGCTCTATGTGACCCTGCTTTGGCAGAGGGGTTGGGCTAGATGATTCATAGAGGTCCCTTCCAAACCAATGAAAATCTTGCTATTTTTTCTACATGTGAGCAAGCTGTGAATGAGAGGTTGTAAAGCATAACTGTGTCTTGAACCTTTTAAATGTGAATGCTTGTATTCCTTCTGGACGTCCAGGCTCACAGTCTAGATAGTTGGTTAGTGAAGATTTAACTAGTCTAGATAGGGAGTTTTTTTGATGAAAATTTCTGTTATATTTACATCCTGTGCAGGTGTGTAGTGAAAGTGATGGTTGAACCACTGGGAACACTTTTGCTTTTCCTAGCATCTGAGTTTATTTAAAGGATTAAAGCAAACTTTCAGGTTATTGATGTATTATATTCATTCTAAACGCTCAGTGCTATAGTTGCAATATATAAATGGAAAAGTTTTAAACCGTGAATTAAATATCTAAGTATACATTAAAGAAACTTAATAAAATGTAGTTAAAAACCAACTGCTGTCATTTATTTTCTTTTCCAGGTTTGTAGTAATGAAGCCACTTGTATTTGTAATTTCTCCTGGGCTGGGACAGACTGCAGTATTGATGATCCTATTAGGGAGACTGGTAGCAAGAAGGATGAAGGACCCAAGGGTTTGTTTGATTTCAGTTTTGATGTTCTTTCAAGTATTTATGATATTTTTCTTTTGATACGTGGTAGTAGAATTAGCCTATAGAAGGAGAATAATATTGTACAGTCTTGTTTAGACTCAGACAGTAAAATTCTGCTTCGTGTAGATGAAGTAGGTCTTTCTGCTTTGAGAATTGATGCAAATTTTATTTTTCTAACCTAAATTTGGGGGAGATTTCAATGGTAATGGTATGTACTTTTTTTTTTCCTTTGTCCCTTATTCTCTGTTTTTTAAGATGATTTTCATTGTGATTGGAATCTAAATATAGCTCTTGTTATTTATATGATAATTGAATATTTATATTTTACTAGAGATTTCCAGTTCCCTTAGTTGCTCTCAGCTAATTCAGAGAGCTGTGGCAGAAAAAAGGGAAAAGTGGAATGCCCCTAGTGGAAAAAAAGCTTTGGTTCCCTGAAATCAGATTTCAATGGGAAGAAAAAGAAATGAATTAAGATTTTAAGGACTTAAATTAATATGATCATTATTGCTTACTCTTACGTATTTAGTAGGTATTTCAACTGCATATGAAGTATAAATACAAAGAGGACCTATTGAGGAAATAATTAATCAAAACCGTTTTCCGAAGAGGATGAAAAGCACTTGAAATTCTCTCTGACTTTTCTGCCAAAGAATGTTTTTTGGATTGTCTTGTCCAATTTTTTATGTCTTTCCTGTCATCAGTGCATTGTGCAACATCAGACTATATTTATCTAGTGTTACACATTTACAGATAAAGTTCCTAATAAACAACTGAGAAACCCAAACAAAATTTTTACGCTATGTCCTGGTTCCAGGTTCTTCTGTCTCTTATCCAAGGTTGATAGAAAGAAGATAGAATTGTTTAAAAATGTAGTCCTTAGTGCTCAGACTCTTAACTGATTACTCTAAAATATCCAAGGTTTCAAGGGAGGACAGGATTTTGATATGTCCCTCCAGAATGGTTCTGCTTCTGTCTTGTGGGCCTTATTCTTTTGCCCCTTAGCAGAAGTTCTTTACCAAGAACTGCTGAAGAGATAGTCTTATACAAGTTACAACTGTGAAGGAGGCTCTCTGGAACAGTCCAGGTTTGTATCAGGGAACCTGTGCAGGTGCTTCCTGGACTCCTAACCCCACCACTGTTCAGTGTAGAACTGCATGGTTTGTACCCTGCCTTACAAAGCTAACTGTTGTCCCATAAAAACCTTCCTAACTGTGGAATGCTGCTTACAGAGTCTTAAAAATAGTGGAGAACAGCACTATAGAGCTGGTTACTTCTCTTTGTGTGTGGATGAGGAGAGCAGTGTTTATGGTTGTGACACTGAGAGTACCTGAATTTTACATTGCTCATTTCCAGATCCTGTAGGTAAGAAATAATCCTCTCCTCTGTTAAAAGGTTTATAGGAAAGGCAACACAGAAGGTATGCTTATCTTGGTTGGATTTTTGTAATTCAGATTAACTTATGTAATTCAAAATGGAAATACCTTTATGCAAATTAATATGTCAATGCTGAAATGCTCAGGGAAAAAGTCTTAAATGAATAGTATGAACATGGATTTCTGCCAGTAGGTACAGACATAAAGTTTAGACTGCATTTTTCAATGGAGTCCTCTGCAAAAAGGCAGAATATGTTTTTGTACAAGGTGGCGTAATGATTTTAAAAAATGAATTATTTTTACATGTGTTGTTACAGTAATTTATAGGTGTTAAATCATCTAGAAATGAATTTAGGAGTCTGAACACTGACAGAAACTATAATCTCTTTTGGTTAGCTGATAGAAGAATTGCTTTGTGAGAAGATGTCAGAAGAATACAGAAGTAGTTTTCTGTATTGTAAAGATCCAACGTACTAAGTAGTTTCCATTAAGTTTTTTTCCCCTTATCACTGGTACTTCCTGTGTCATGTGCCAGGTTACAAGTCCAAGACAGGGATGAAAATACTTGTTTTTTCCATAGCCCTAAATTCTAGTTTTGTTACCTTTCAGAAACAGAGCACTGATGATGTGAAAATTCATCTATCGGATTTAAGATTTTTTACATCATAAATCCAAGTATTTTTTTTACTACAATTAGAGCATGTATAGCTAGGAAGTATTGCTATTTATTGATATATTGTTATGATAATGTTGTTATGATCACTCCTGCTGCACTTTCAGACCCTTCCATCATCCATCAGCTGCTTTTGGCTCCATACTGTAATTCAGGATTTAAAAAATCAATGATCCTTAATTATGTTTCTGTCAGTACATGAGTATTGAATTACTCTAAACTCAGCAACCTACTGTATCCTGTACTAGCAGACCTACACAGCATGATGGCAGTTTTGGGAAGACAGAGAGTTCTTGCTGTTAGTTTTTGGCTACTGCAGAAACTTTGAATTACTTCAGAGTGTTGGCTAGTTGTTTTGAAATCAGTAGGACTCCATATGCACACAAGAGTCTTCCTCTGCAATTTCATTTGCAAAATTAGGCCTGTGTTTGACTAGTGGAATAGTGTGTGTTTGTTTTTTTTAATACAAAACTTATGTCTCAAGTATGTTTGTCTTTGTGTGTGTATATTTATGAAATAGGAAAAAATTATGAAACCATTTCAAAACAGACTTTATTCAGCATGAAGACTATAAAGTTTTTGTGCCTCGGAAAAGTTCCTGTTAGACAGGGAATTCAGCTGTTTGCTTGTGGTCTGTTATGACTCAGTGAATCTATCAAGCTTTTAATCTTTAACATAGGAAATGTATAGATGTTTTTCTCAAGAGTTCCATTAAAAAATGAAAAATAAGGCTTCAATGTCTTAAGAGAGACTATCTGAACATACTGAAATTTCCAGGGTGTTACCTGAAGCATGTTTCTAGGGTAGGTTTTTCCTTTTAGAAGGTGTTATCTGTCTTTAGGTCATATAGATAAATAGAGTCCTATTGATAAATGCAATAACAAAGGAAAATACTACTAACTAGTAAAGGAATGAATTAAAAAGTTGGGTTTTTTCTTTTCCTGCGATGGAACTGTTTCCAAACAAAGAGTTTTTATTTCCTTAGTTATATTATGGATACAGTAAGTTTCTGGTGATCAAAAGGAAGTTTTCTTACTGGTGATTTACTTCTATTTTGACTGTTTTTAAATAAACAGTAGGTTGAGGATGTTCCCTTTCTAAGTAAATAATAAAACTACAAGCTAAAAGCAATAGTCTTACAGGAAAACATCATTGAAATATTTGCAAGCATTCAAAGAAAACCAAATATAGCTCATTTCAGAATTTTTAAAGCTACAGTATTTGGTAAATAAAGATTTGTTAGGAGGTTTGAATTGTTTATCCGGTGACGGACTATAGCATAAAACACTCCTTTGAGGAATTATTTAATGTTTTAATTTCAGACATATATGTGATCATTTCCTTAAAAAATCTTCCCTTTTCCCTCCACACAGTGAGCATGGCCACTAACAGGCTAATAGGTGCAGTGGCAGGGACCATTCTGGCCTTGGGGGTGATTTTTGGAGGCACAGGGTGGGGAATAGAGTAAGCATTTTTCTTAGTTTGAGTTTTATGTTTGGTGCCTAGTGTGTGAGGTAACCATATGCACCCGAGCCCTCTGTGTATTACCCCATTAGCTTTGTCATGTGGTGACCGTATTTGTCGTGTGATTTGACTGTGTCTGTGTCATGTGGTTTGCTCATGCAGTGTTGAACCTTTTCCTGTCTGGGAAAATGTGGGGCATAAAACAATAAGTTTGTGAATTTTTACATTGTCACAGTAAAATTAAATGTCTAAATGTTTCCATTACACCAAATTATAAAAATAATGGGGAAAAAAGGAAGTTTGTAATTATTTTGCAAAATAGGCTGATTAGTGTGGGCTATTTAATAAAATGCAGGAATTGTTTATTACAGTCTGTGGGGCTTTCAGTCTAGTAATAGGTCCCACAATCTAGCTAGGAAGGTGGAAGCAGATGATAGTAGTATAGACAGCTAGTTCTACAGTAAAACTTCTGAATGTTCTGTTTCCAGGATTCTGTTACCTCAAGGCAGTAGAATGCTAAAGTATAGAATTCATAAATAAAGAATATGTATGAGCTATTTTTATTGCCTTTTCACAGTTTTAGGAAACTGTAATCTTAAATGTTAGCACACTACCTCAGTTTTAACAGTGACTATGATTTATATATGAGTGTTTGTATATATGTACATATACACGTATAAAAATGCCCATATAAGAACTGTCTTCATTCTGCATTCACTGTGCAAACTACAGAATAAACTGCTGTTATTCTGCTTTTCTGAGATTTCCAACTTCACTGTGTATGTAATACTATATATTTTACCTCTGTTGGGTGATAGTGCTGTCCCTGTGAAGGAGGAATCAGAACAAGAGAGGTCGTGATGTCTAATCAGGTTGTGTGAAGAAGTGTTCATATATAGTTCTAATCAAGGCTGCACAGGCAGTTGTCTGGTGGGCAGCATTTTGTGTGTCTGAGTTTGCAGCCCTAGATACAACTTTTTTAGCTTTTGCTGAACTGGACTGTTACAAGAAACCCGTATTAGATTCTCAGAGGAGTAGAGACCTTTGCACTCACAGAGGGCAGCTAATAGAAGAACAAATAGAAGGAAGAAGGTAACAGATCAGCTGCTTGAGAAAGATCAGATTGGTGTTTTACTGGTGGCTTTTACAGCTAAAAACTAAAGACTGTGAAGATTGTAGAGGTTTGGGACCCAGATTCTGGAGCAAAGAATTTACCTACAGGTTGAGCATCATTTGCCGTTTTGATTAGATCTGCCTTGTACCCTTCTGTTTTTATGTTCCCTTTCCTGTTCTCTCAATCCACTCAGCTCTGACCATTTGTTCTTGCTCCTGTATCCTTCTGCTCTACTTCCATTTTTTCTTCATCTTTTCTCTCCTCTTACCACTCGCTGCCTGAGTCGTCATTCTTTTAGTTTCTATCTGTTCTTCTTTCCTGGATCCCATCAGTCTTTTCTCTGTCCTCTGGTTCCTTCAGCTACAAACCTACGTTCAAGGCAAGCCGCTGCTACTTTTTGTTGCTTGGTTTAAAGAAAGCAGGTGGGGAGCACAAATACCCTCTCTGTTCCTAATGCCCTTCAGGCCCTGCTGGCTGTTACCATCAATGGCTGCAGGGGAGGTTGTGTTCATCACAGCCTGGTGCCAGTTCCTGCCCTTCTTCCTCACCACTTCACTTGCAAGTTGCAAACTCTTCTTCTAAGTGCTGAAATAACTTTAGGTTCTTAATGCTTTATGAATTTATTTTAGTAACCATGGGGGACAGAATGGCTGAGTAATTTTTTTTTTTTCCATATTTCATCTTAAAATGGATACTTAGCTTGATAACTTAAACCAGAGAATTTGGCTGGCAAAGTGACAGGCAAGAAAAGAAAGCATCGAACCACCTGCAGGACAATCTGCAGTAAGCTTGCCTCTTCTACAGCTAGCAGAGTTTCAAAGCAATGTATATTAATTCTTGTAGAATCTATCTGATGATGATGAAGATTTAGGGAATAGTCTGAAGTCCACTGAAACTAAAGGTGTGTTCTGTTGTAACACCTTCAGTAGAATTTCTGTCAGAGTCCTAGAAGATGACTAGTGATGATAGGGTAGCTGTGCCAGAGCAGATCATGCCTTGCAGATGGGATGCTGTGCCAGGCGGTTACGGTGCAGTCCGTTGCAGGAGCTTCCTCCTGATAAATCCGTGTCTGCAGGTTGTAGCAGTAGTGTGGTGGCAAGAACAAGTGTACCAGAAGTGTTGCATCTTGCGATCACCTGGATGGAAAATGACCCCACAGTATGGTGCTTGTTAAAACCTTCCTCTTGCTTTCAGTTTGTATGTGTTTGTCAACACATGTCCAGTGACTAGAGAAGCTTATTTAGCTGAAACATACTGATTTATACTTTTCTTCATAAATGTCACTAACTAAAATGAGCTGATGCAAAGTGGGCTTCATACTGGTAGCAAAATTCTGTTTATTAATAATACCATTTCCTTGATAATGCTTAATAAAGCATAAGCATACACCTTTACAGTAAGGTATAACATGTAAATACTTTTATCTGCACCGTCTGTTATGGCCTTAAAATGGCTCACCAGTAATCCTCTTAAATCTCTGTATTTCAAAAATGGAATTCATTAATTGGAGGACTCCGTTCTGGTAAACAAGTGGTTGCTGTTTAATAATCATAAGTATTTCACTAGTTTTGTTTTTATATTGAAGTCAGAAATGAGATTATAGTCTTGTTGATTATCAGTGCAATGTGAATGTAGCCTTTGCAGTTTCTTTACTAGGAAAAAAGCTGTTTCTCTGCATTCAGAGGAACTGGTGCTGCTGGCATACTGTGAAACAGTTTTAAAATTATTCCAGAGGAATGGACATGCCTTTATCCACAGCCATCTATCATTTACTACGCTCTTAGGCTCTCTCTAGCAGATAGCCTAATTCTCACAGGAATTTGATTTTTCAGGGGTTGTTTTTGTGTTAAAAATGAACATCACTTCTTTAGTCACTGACACGATAAAATTGTCAGATCTGACAATTATTTAACACAATTTTAATAACTTTTCTATTAACTGAACCTAATTGTTTTGTATATTTTCCTCTTCTGTTTAAATTTTGATTTGAATTCTTCCATATTTATAGTAAATAAAACAAATATTGATTATTGAAAGAACAAACTGCTGTTTCTTGAATGAATGTGCAGTATGAAATAGATACTTCCCCCCTCCCTGAACATTAAACAACCAAGGAACGTAGTAAGAAGAGGGATGTAAAAAAGTGGCCATTTGGTACTTCCTTATCTAATTTTTGTTCATAATGCTGTCAGTTAACCATTGCACCTCTTTTGTGGGAAGGTAGCATTCTACGGCTAGAAAGAAATCAGCTTTAGAATTTTTCAAGGCTTCTAAAATTTATTACAGATAAATTACTTGCTGTGTTTTCAGTCCTTTGTTGTGTGCAATCATTTGATAAAATCCAGAGTAAGCTGTAGATCTGAGTCAGATACAGTAGCTCATTAGGATGCTGTTGAAAGCAAGCCTTAATTAGGAATGTAATGCCTGTGGAATGGCATTCATTTACCCTCCACTGTGCTCACTCCTGTTGATTTGAGCCAGGTGTGACTTCAAAGGTAAGTCCAAATAAGATATGTTCTTCCAAATTGTGACAAATTACCTTTTAATTATTGTTGTCAAATCTGTGCACTGCTCATATCTGTGAAGCTCACTATATTTCTTTTCAGTCCAAGTCTTTTATTAATATTCCTGAATATTCTTTGCATAGGAATTGCGGGAAGCAGTTTTTAAACCTTGAATTTTCTTTTAGCTAATCTGGTCTCCAAAAGCACTGCTACGGGAAACATGTAATGGATGTCAATGAAGTTAGGTCGCTGCAGTGAATTTTAAAACTTAGGGCACGTACTTACTGGAGTGCCTGGGACTGGGCAGAAGGTGGTGTGATACTGAGCTAACAGTAGAACCTCCAGTTGTTGCAGCTGCCCTTGCTCTTTCCTTTGCTGATCTCTGGCTGCTCCTTTTTCTTCCTTACGTTAGCTGTCTGACAGTTTTCCAAACCGAGTTTCAGAACATTTAAAATAGGAGAATTTCGGTTGCTTGTTTTGGGGAGACTGGGATAGGAGGTAAGAACTGTTTTGTTCCTGGCTATGTAGATGTTTAGACTAAAAGTGTGCAAGACACTGCAAAAGAACTGTTGAGTTGGTTTCATTTTGCCTTGAGCTCAGATGCAATTAGCTTTACATCAAAGACTGCTCAATAAGAAGTTTTTGTACAGAGAAATTAAAATGTTACTCAAGCCTGTTGTCCATTTTCCTCCACTCTGTGTAAATAGAGCACTTAAGGGTCAATTATGAATATCTTATTTAGGTGTTCTCGTGCCCTCTTCAGAAAATTGCACATATTTTCTGCTGCTTCTTTTTGTTTCTCTTTTTTCCTGCTCCACCCTTCCCCACTTTGTTGTTAAGTAGTTTCTTGAGGATGTTGAAAAGATGCTTTGATGTTTGGGAAGCTTAATGGGAATACAGCTTTTATTTCAACTTTTGTTCCTTATTGTGCAATCCTTTGCTTTTGTCAAACAATTGTTTATAAACTTAGCATTGACGTAACTGTAGTAGGGAGTCTGGACTCTGATGAGCAAGTGGTGCTAGATCATCTCAGCTCATATTAAAACATCTACCACCTTTCAGGATTTCTGTGAATAAAGTTAGGCGCTTTTTTTTATTACTTATTTTCTGTAGTCAGAAAATGGACAGCATTCATACTTAATTTCCTTTAAGGAATTGTTCACAAATATCTTAGTGTCCTCCGTTGACAGTTCATTCGCTAGTTAATGGACTAAGTCACAGTGGAATTTACTGTCTAACGCTAGATTTATATCTGTGGTAGAAGTCAACATAGCACAATGCAGAGACCAACAGCTTTGTTCATTCTTGCTGTTAAACAAAAGTAAGTTGGGCTTGCTGAAATTGTCTGGAGACATCACCTTGTGTGCTGTCTGTGTTCCTTGAATTGTTTGACTACCCTTCAGCTGCTTCACTGAATAAAGTGGTTGGTTCTTACGTCTGTCTTACCATAATCCTTTATCACAGGTCCTAGTGCCACCAATCTTATAATAGGCTCCATCGCTGGTGCCATCCTGGTAGCAGCTATTGTCCTTGGGGGGACAGGATGGGGCTTTAAGTAAGCAATGCCGCATGTCTTCTTTTCAGTGGCTATGGCATTTCTATTTCTTGCTTACGTCACTAAATCTTGAGTTCCTGCTACAAGATTCCTGACATAAACACCCCCCATCCCACCCCCTCCATAACAAACTGCTTTAAAGAGAAAGAATTATGCATGCACTGAACAAGAGGAGGAAATGGATTTGAAACTAGCAGATGTCATCAGGGTGCAAAGTTGAAGAATAATAAACAAATGAATTTAAGTCGTGAGTTCACCCTAACGCTTAGGGAGCAAGGTCCTTTTTTCATCTCCAGTTAGTGGCATTGTTTTCAGAAGCTGACTACAGTGGTTAGAAACCCTGAAAGATGCATGTCTTGAGGGGTGTTTATTGTGAATGCAGTAGTCCTTTCAAACAGATAAACTTTTTTATAATTAAAGACTTCATGTGTAAATAGCAAGTGTGGCAATACCTGAGTTTTCAGTAACAAACATGTTGACACAGTTGACTCAGAAGTACCAAAGCTAACTTTGTTTGTGGTTCCTGATTTTTTTTTTATTCATTGTCAATTCACAATTTAAAAAAAAAAATCAGGTTTAGAGAGAATGTTTTGAAATCTTGAACTGTATCCCAAAAGATAAAAACATTTCTATTCCAATTCGAGTTCAGTGTGTTTTATAACTACGAGGAGTAACATACTAGTTGTTCTGCTTGTGACCGTTAAAGCAAAGAGAGAGAGTCTTGCACAAAAGTATTTAATTCTTGCCTTTTTTTGTAGGTTCAGGTCTACCTACATGCATGGTCCATATGTCGTAAAAAGGATCTAAATTTAGAATCAATGTTCATAACCTTACAAATAATGGAAGGATAAGCACAAGAACAAGTAATTTCTCATGGTATTCACGTTGCTAGTTATTTTCAATAACATGCATGGAGATAAAGCTATGATACAACAATATGCCATGACTCCTCAATCAGGTTTTTATAATAATTCAAAGAATATTTTATATGGCCTATATTCATATTCCATATGTGAGTGAGAAGAAAAAAAATTATTCCCTAATTGACGAAGAAGGCTGCCAAAGTAGAACATAGTGATCAGGCCATATTTATCTGTTAATTCACTTTGAAAGGTCGCCTGAAAATGTTTGTGTACTTCTGGTTTAGACTGCTATATTTTCATAGTGTCTGGTGGCCTTAATTACACGTGCATACAGAAGCAAAATATTTCTAAATCTTTCAGCCCTGCTGAAAAGACACTTTGCACTTTCTTCTGACCGAGGCAATGATTACTTCCTGTGGCACTGCCTGCCACTGTTGGTGTTTTCACAAAGACCCAGCACTTGCCACATTCATTTTTCTGGAGGGAGGAAACACTCCCTGTGCTCCCCTTGACACTGGCGAGAGCTGCAGAGCTGCCTGCACCTGCTGTGGGAGTCAGTGCACCTCGTTTGCTGTGGTAAAGAAAGGTTAAATACGAAAGGTATCAAAACATCCGTCTTTAAGCATGGGTGTATGATCTTCATAAGCCTTTTTAATTCCTGGTGGTAGACTTGCCTTGAGCTGCTGTCTTATTTTTTCTTACAGCTTATTCTCAGTTAAATAAATGAAATCCACTTATTTGTACAATAAATACCCCTAGATTAGCCTCCAGTATTTAGAAGTTACTACAGGGCAGCTCTAAACAACATAGTTTGAATTCAGTCCTATATCTTTTGCATTGCGTCTCACATGGCTGAGATTTGTATTTTCCGTATTTATAAACAATAAAATAATTTAGCATTTATGCACCTTTGATATACTGTTTCATCAAATCTGTGTTCAAAGGCAGAAATTCAAATAGGATGCATACTTTAGAATATGCAGTGACTGACATGGAGTCACGTGTGGTGTTAACACCAGAAGGAACTGGGATTCTTTCCATTTGATGGATTGAAAGATTTGTTCTGTGTAAAGGCCTAGTCTGTGAATAATGTTTTTTTTCAAACTCTCTGTAACACTTAGACATGTTCTATAGAATTAACTTGTACAAGTACATTTACATTTTTTCTACCATGTCCTACTAGATGCACAATTATAGGGGAGAGTTGTCTTTTACCCTAAATAAAGCACATAAACAATACATAAAGATTTCAGTTAGTTGCAGAATTGGAGTGGGTTTTTTCCCTGCACTTCACTGCAGTTAGCTTTTTAAATAAATACAGCCAAATTTTCTGCAAGGCTTGCGTTAACATTTCTGTTTGTTGAGAACAACAATGCAGGCACATTTAAAGCAACATTATTAGAAACATTGATATTGCAAGCTCCCATGGAAGTTAACCAAGCTAGATTTTGTTGGGGAAAAAAAATTAGTCAGATTATACTTTTGGACCAGTTTTCTGCAATCACAGACATAGGGGTCTCTTAGTAATTCATACTCTTTCCAGACACAGAGTGCTCATCCCTAAATAATACATTTGTATTTCAGAACACAGTACAAGGCATTAACATATAAAAACTTTAGGCAGTTTCTTCCTCTTTTTAGGCTGCCTTGTGCTAGAGCAACCTTTGCTCTGTCACACCAGAGCTGCAACACCTGCTGCCCCCTGACCGGGGACGCCCATGCTCCAGGACTTGCAGGAGCACAGAGCTGTGGAAGGTGCCCTCCTGTCTGAAGCAATACAGCATTTAACTGTTTATTTCTTCTTTGTGTTCCACACCTCTCAAACTACTCTCGCAAGTGTTCAGCTTTGCATCCTGGTGTCACTCATCTGCCCGAATGCGGAAGCATGTTGTCTCTACAGAGGATCTGTACTGGAAAGGGCTGTTGCAGCTCTTACTCTCAAAAGAGCAAGATACAAAAAGTTTACTCTGTAGCAGAACCTCAAATACACTGGCCTGGCCTAGCTCACAGCTTGAAGTGCATGCTTCCTCTGGGGGTCAGAGGGGGGCTGAAAGGGCTTTCCAGCTTGTACACAGAAGAGGGCTAGCACATGGAGACCCTCTGATACTTTGCTTCACATGTATCTGGAGGGACAGATGAGGATAATAAAGAGGAGTTTAACTTTTCCTTTTTAAGCAAGTGATATGTTTAGTCTCTGCAAATATGAGAGAAGGTAGCTAATGCTTTACAAACTGGGAGATGTGATTTCTGTTTCACAGGTTATCAGATATTCATATGAACATACGGTACTGTGGTGTCAAGTCCGTATCAAACGTAAGCTGCAACTAAGCACACTTTGTTCCTGAACCGAGGTGGTGGGGTGGGGGTTGGATGGAAAGTGTAAAAGGAGGCTTGGGGCAAGTTTGGAGAAACAAAGTGAAAAAAACCAAAACCAACTTCCAGTTTCAAGAATGAATCCTAGGTTAATTTGTGTAATTGAGCTAGTGTGCGGATGGAATAGGAAAGAAAAAAATTAGCTGACAATTTCAGGGGGGATATAGCCTCACTACTTGTTTCAGGGGGCTTTAAAGGCCGTGGGTGGGAGCCTTGTTGAGCCTTGCATAGTACTTCTGAAGCTGTTGGTGTTTAGGGTGCAGTAAGGAAGTCCTGCATATTTCTGCCTGCACTCTGCTGGGTAATGTACAGAAGTACGGCATTTGTGAAAGGTGAAGTTCATTTTGATATAGCAAGTCTGTGCAAGATTCCAAGATACAATGTTTAATGTAGTAGGAAGGACATTTTTGCCATTAGAGTAGTTCTGAGCATTGGCTGCAATCACAGTCTCAGGGGCCTATGCTCACTTTGTTTTTTCTAGCATATATTTTTGCAAAGCTCCTGCAGCAAAATAAGGCAATGAAACACTTTTGTTGCTGACTTTAACAGTGTTAAAGCAATTTTTGGTAATAAAGCAACACTGCTAAGAGGCAATGCTAGTTAAAGTAATGTGGAAATGCATGTGAAAAGCTGCTTCTCGTTATATCAGAATGCAAAAGTGGCTGACAGAAGAGTTGATTGCAGGCACAGTTCTATTTCCAGCAATTTTTTCTTAGCTGAAGAGCTGCGGTGCTTTCTGTCTCTCTAATGGAAGATTAATGGGTGGACCAAAGATTTACCCAGTCCTTACAGGTGCCAGGTTTTTAACTGGACTGTGAAGGTGCATTTAGACCCCAAAAGTTTCTGCAAGATGAGGCAGTGGAATGCTAATGGTGACTTTTCGTTACCAGCATTTCCCTAAAGCCTGTATCATGACCTAAATACAGTCATCACTATACAGCATCAGCATTGCAATCAAACATGAGATATTCTCTCACTACTTTTCCAAACTACTAGAATAAATGGCAGGTCAACATCTTATTTTAAGCTGCTAATATTAGTTCCTCATTTTGTTAATTTGAATCGGTTTTGTAGCAAAAGGTCATTTATTTAATCTCTTCTTCAGCATTTGAACCATGCTTCAGGAATGTCTATGAAAACATTAGCTACTTGAAGTGCTTAAAATACTGGGTTTAGATAAATCTTTAAATACTTAAGTAAAGTTTTGTACTTATATGATCACAGACAAAGGCACAGATTTGCAAGTAATATACTGTGCAACCACATTCCTAATTAGTTTTAAAAAAACGCAGAGGACTGCAGCAACGTATTTCTTAGGTACATGCAGCCTTTTTGGAAAACAGTTTTCTGAAATAATTTTCATTTGTAAAGATTACCATGTTACAGAGGCAGTGATTTGCTGTAGCATGGTGTGCTTTTTTTGATTCAGCATCACCTATAAGTTTGTTTTTGTCAGAGACACTTTCTGGCTGGATTACAGACTGAAAGGCTGACCGCATTATTTAAAGAGGAATTCAAACATTAAATGCAAAAGAAGTTAATGTTCTAAGATCTTCCACATAACAAAGAACTAGGAAACAGCACCATTCTCCCATGTGTCCTTCCATAGAGGAGACTTGTGCCCCCTGCCTTGTCATTTCACTGAAGCGTACGGAAAGGAACTTTGTACTGCTATGATACATAGCTATAAAGAGGTGCCAATATCCAGGACTTGGTACTCACCTAGTTTCCTTTCTTTTTGTTTGCCAATTTAAATAAGACTGCTCTCTTCATTTTAGTATTAAAGTGGTTGATAGTTGGGGATGAAGTTGTGAAAGCAGGTCAGGGAATCAGAATAGAATTCCAGTTCCTGCAGGGTGACGCCTGGCTGCCTTCCTCAGGGAAGGGCTGTGATCGCAGCACAGGTGTGGCAGGCGCTTGTTAATGCTTTGCGTGTGTGTACTGTGTTCCCTCAGTGACACAGTACCCAATGTTCCGTATTTCAGAGACTATGTCAAGCTCTTACATTAGAAGTATGTGAAGAACTAAAAGAACATTTTTCTCATACAACAGTTAGCAGAATGTCCTAAGTGAAGAAAGGCAGTGGTTTGGTTAGTATCTTATTCCTTGAAGCGTGTATTTCTGCTGGATAAAACTAGGAAATGAGTAAATACACGGTTTGGACAGATCACAGAATGCATGCGAGGGTGCAGCAGACTTTGCCAGTTGCCCCGTAGCATGGGTGCTCTCTGAGCTGTCATACAACCGAATGGTCCTTACTCGACGACTACGCTGGTGGAGATCAGTTGAAAAAGGTCTGATAGAATAAAAGTCAAAAGAGTTTTGTTAGAAGAATTGTACTGGGAAGCTAGCATAGCACTTGTCCTCTGTACCTTGTTCTAAGACTTACAAAGTCCATTTCTTTAATTAAAATAAGCTCAGGTAACAGAATGTGTACCATTCAGTGTATGTTTTAATGACTTGTCCTCTTCAGGTGGACTATGATACTTGCCCTCGAGTAGGAGAAGAAGTTGTCATCTAGATTTTTTTTTTTTTTACACACATTGATGATTTAAGTGGACTGATTAATTAGTTGTTAATCAGTAGTATTTGAAGTATGCTAAACAGTGGGGGGGGGAGGGGACGCGGAGGAGGAAGAGAAGCAGACATGTCCTTTCCCTGTTGAAACTGGCAGGAGAAGCAGATGCAAAGCAGGTTTTAACTCACATGTAACCAAGTTATATTATTCTCATACTTCCTGTCATGCAGTTCTGCAAGCTGGCCTGAAAAAGTAATTAGCTCATCTGAAATGTACCTGTAGTAGAGAGGAGGATGGACTGAGATACTGAAGTAATGTCAACCTAATTCAAAAGGAGCATTGGTACAGTACTTCTAGAGCGGAAGTGACTGAAAGATGAATATAGTGATCTTTCAGAAACCAGCAATTCTTAAGCATTCCCCTTGCAAAAATGTAGGCACTGGTACCCAAGGAAAAAACAAAACAAAACAAAGGATGTCCAAGAATTACCAGTCTCTGGAATTCTTCTCAAAAAGTTTCTTAAACCACCAGGCAAACCTTGTATATAGTAGGTTTATAAATATTGTAGCAGTGGTAGTAGTTAGCAGAGCTGCGGAAAATAGCAAATCTGGGGGTTGGTATGTAGCTTTAGGGAATTTATGAATTCCTGTTCTGTATCTTTTGCATGTCAGTTTGGTGGCGGTAGTGGTGCATATGCCCAATGTTAAAACTAATTGCATGAGCCCCTTGCTTGATGCCCCACATAAAGCCAGATACTGGGGAGGTTGCACCCAACTTCTGTTGTCGCTTCCTAATGTCTTGCTGTTTGACATCGGATATCAGTATCGCAGGAGACTGGATATCACCAGCCAGCTTGCTATCCACTGTTAACCTGAAATTCTGATCACACAACTTACAAAACTGTCCAGTCTCCTTCGAATGCAATGTCTTTGCTATTGTCACCTTACTGAGATTCACGGCAGTTATGGTCAATAGTGTGGTAAAAGCTCACAGAGATACTCACTTTTTTCTCACACTGGAATAAATTCTGATGTTCTGGTATAGCCAGAGAAGGGCACGTGCTCCAAGAGCTCGGGTCTCTACATGCTTGCATATTTCCCATACTGGCACTTCGGACTCACTGCTTTTAGGTACGTGCATGCTTTCTTGGCCTGGTGGACCACATGTTACTGTGGGCTGAAAGTTTCTACAAATTTAGAGCACCACTTGAAGTACTGCAGAAATAATGGAGTTCTGTATGCCAGCATGGTCTTTAAACCAATACTTGATACTATGCCACAGAAAGCATGCATCCAAATTCCTTAAATTGTTACCCCTTGGAAAGGTTACTTGTTAAACTGTCACAGTGTGAGCCTTTTACTTTACTATGACCTTGGCAATGGCTTTGTTCCTGTTATATCTAACTAATGTCTTGCATTTGTCTCTTTTTCATCTCCCTTTGATGCAACTTGGAAGAAATGTCAAAAAACGAAGGTTCGATCCAAGTCAACAAGGCCCTATCTGAAGAAATGTGATTCAAAAAGCTGCTTCTTGCACTACTGGATTTTGGGTATGATGTCTTTGCTGTAGCTGCACAGGAACTAAACCAGTAAGGAAGACATGAGAAACACTAACTATAAACACAATGTTGGGATGTTAGGGTTTGCGGTTGTAGAAGACCGTCCTTCTTGGAGACAAGTTTGAAATATTTCCTCCATTCACCTTTCTCTTGTTAAAATTAACTGACAAGTGTTACAAGCAAACTGTTTCAAAATCAGGTGGGTTTTTTTTTTCTTTCCTCAAACAAAGGAGGAGACACACAGCCCAAGTGCAATAAGAGAACTGTTCCAAAACAATGAAATAGCAGAAGAACTTTTTCCCAGCCTGCTGGCACTCTAACTTCACTTGAGTTCGCATGACTTCCTTTCTCTTACCAAACTCCAGTGGCATGAGGAGCTAATTTTGAAAGGGTAACCTGCATGGCTCACATACAACCAACCAAGCTGACCCCAAGCAGAATCTGCAGCCCGATAAGTACAAACCACTGGGAAGCCGATACCAGGCTCCGATAGCTTTTCTGGCCACGCAGTGCGTTCTGCCACCGGACTTCAGAGTTCCCTGCTCTGTGAGCTCGCTGTCCACCTTGTTTTGGTCCCCTGGGCCAGGAGTCTGTTGGGTACAGAAGCTAGCGAGTGATGGATGTAATTCTTCCAAGAAGGAAAAAGTGTAAATATGGAAATAAGATTTTGAAGTATCATTTTCACAGATTATATATAAATATATATATATGAGAGAAAAGGATATCCATATGAAAAGGTTCTATTCTTTATGTAAATCTATTTTTGATGTTGGGTTTGGTTTTGGGTTTTTTTGCTCCCCTTTTTTTCTTAGCATGTTCTACAGCGGATGCTCTGGGCTTGCTCAAAAAAGGCAGATAATAGCATGCAGATGCAGGGAGGTCTGACACCAAACAGATGTGATCTGAAGTTTGTATGCTTGAAACCAAAAATAATTAAAATGTATAAATGCATATCTATGTATTCACTGTAAGTCTGGATTACTTTCTTTTGGCTGTTATACAGATTTTCCATAATATAGTGTAAGATAAGTGACACCACCTCAAACTAATCACAGAAGTGCCAAGCTTCTCCCCCTCCCCAAACTATAGCTACTCTTTTTCTTGTCTAGATCCTGTGAAATAAAAATTTAAATAACCCTTAAAATACTCACAAAATGTTAAAAGCTTGGAACAAGTTATTCTTCTCTTGCCTTCTGCCCACCCACCCAAATCAGCTTGCAAAGGCGATGGACATTTCTAACTCACTCCCTGCATCTCTCTGATGCATCTCACTCATCAAAGTATAATGCAAAATTAATACTTTGACCCTTGGCTACGGATAGCTAGTTACCATCACAGGGTCTTCAAAATCCCATGTGATTTCAGGGGCTTGTGTGTTGTAATTACCTTTAGATACACTTTGTGTACAAATGTAGATTTTTGCAGAGAAGTGCTGGGCAGCAGTACTGTTCCCCTCGCACCCAGGCTAGCCGGGGTGTATCTGGCTTGAGAAAGGTACGAGGATGTCTCCCTTAAAGCATAGAGCTGTACAGTCTGGCTCACCCTTTGCATCTTGATTTAAAACTTAGGTAATTTGTGTAAGTGAAGTGACCTGAAAATTTCATTGCTGCATCTGATAATCAGAATTAGAAACTTTTCTAATTTTGGATTTAATTTAAAGGTTGGGTATTAGTAACCATGGAAGGTCAGTTACACTACTTACTTCATCTTTGTGCTACTTCCTGAGTTAGCTTTAAGAGCCAGAACATTAAGAAAATGCTGCAGATTTCCTGTGACTTAAAATCTCATTTCAATTATATTTCTTGTTATGATAATGTCCAATCCAACAGTCTCACAAGAGAACTAGAATATATCATTTTGGTTGACAGTTATTATTAAATGTTTTTAATCAGCTTTAACATAATCACATTGACACTTACTACGTTATGAGTTAAAGGTGCTGTACACAGGTAGTCAACACCGATATATATTCTAAATCTTATTCTGAAAAATTCCTGCCTGGCTTCAAGCAGAATGAAGTTAGTGACAATACTTTTATGGCAAACCAAAAATGCTTGCAACTGTAAAAGTTCTTTGCTTGGGAACATATTCTGCTTTCAAAGCAAGTGTAACCCACAACAGAAACGCTAGTGCTTACCAAAAACTAACTAAGTAAAATCAACTGGATATACGAGTGGAGTACAGTACCACTGGATATACTAAACTGGATAAACTACCTGTGTAATAAACCTTTGAGAGCATTTCCCAAACAACATTGTTGGTGTGTGATGTGATGTTTTAAATCAGACCACAGTGGTCCCCAACTACTATGTACATACGTTCAGTGCTGGAGCAGCTCTTATTTACACCAGCAGTTTCCTAGGAATAATGATTTCTTGACTGAATTTGTGCTCCGCTCTTCAGCCATTGTGTGCATGTGGCAGAAACCACATGTGTACAGAACACATGTGACAGCACAGCTCAGCGTAGGTACAGGCTGAAGTACTTTCTGTGGTGGTGGACGATTGAAAAACTGGGTTTGGTTGATTTTTCAGCATCCCGCCTTTGCTGTGCTTTGGAAAGTACATCTGCATTTAGTGTTAATTTGGTCATCACAAAGCATCATCAAAAGACAACCTGCTCAGCACTGCCTCCATTTCATCCACCATACATTTACTCCATTATTTTATCTATTCATCTAGACAAGAAACTACAGTAACCGTATAGCTTGTTCCAGTTCGCTGCATGATCTCACTGGTGTGATCTAATCCCCCTAAAAGGGAACTCTGCTAGGCAAACTCACAGCTGTATAGGTGCACGTTAAAAGAAACAGATCACTTAAGGCTGACGTTTAACCAATTTTTCTTTACTATGCAAAGATGGGTATTGCGCAAACGAACTTGAGACAAGTGTCTGAGGAAACACCATAGAATACTTGAAGTTACAGTTTAAGCCTAATCAGTCATGTTTTATATTCATTGTTGCTTCCACTGTTACTCTTCCTTTTAAAAATGATTTGTAATTATTTTTTTAAGTGCACAACTTGATATTATAAATCAGTTTTTGTTTGAAGTTAATACTCATTCATATCTTGTTGGCTGCTTAATGAATGGAAATTCAATAGTCCTTGTTCTGCCTCTTAGTAAGATGAGTATTAAAAATGTCATGAACATGGAATGGAGTAGTTTTTAATTTTCAATCTTTTTTCCATATTTATTCTCTCCATTTTATTTAATTCCTGTGTTCAAGATATCACCACCTTTATAGTAGTGGAAATTGACTGGAGTTTTCTTTTACCGAAGATCTCTAAAACTGTGTCCCGTCTTGCAGCGAGGTTCTGGCCGTGCAAGGACCTTGCATGCAGGCTTTCTGGCATGCGTGGGACCAGCGCCTCGGCACCCAGGGTTGAGCAGGCGCTCTGAAGGAGGGTTGCTGGGCCTGCCTCCGTCCCATCTGCTGGCTTCACGGAGCTGGACGACACCTGTATGCATGAGTTAGTTGAGGGAAGCCTTCTGCAGTTCAAAAATCTGAATTGCATAATTACAAAAAGTCTACAATGATGTAATTATTTTAAAAATATTTTGAAGACCTCATAATAACCAAATAATATGGTCCTCATTTTAATGGATTGCTGAATGGAACTCGGTTTCCCTGTGTAGTTTTTTTGCCAGACTAACTCTAGTGAAGCCAGCCTGGGAAAACTAAATGCAACCAAATAACTACTGATACTTCTTTTGCTTTCTCCAGCTCCAGATAGGGAAACAAAATACACTTATTTCCCAAGATTATGTATGAAAGCATGTGTCTCTAATTTAGAACTACAGAGTGAGGGAACGCTGTCATTAACGGATCCACTATCATCCACTTTTATTTCCTGTCAGTTGAATAGAGAAGGATTTATCTGTAAACTCAACATGAGCATGCAACATTTTGGCTATAATTATAGTAGACATTCATTCCTAAAATAGGAGTTAAGCCTTTTGTAGTCTATGAATGCAAAAGCAATACATAGCTAGATGCATAGCTGCTTTTGATTTTCCAAGAAAAATGAAAAATTCTTAAAATTGTTTTTGAAAACTTTCACAATTACAGCATGAAATACCGAAGAGTGATCTCGCTGGGGCACTTAATAGTAAGAACAAAACCAACACGCCACAACAGCGAGTCATGTTGTACAAACCCAAAAAACCCTCTTTTGTTCTAAATGCACTTACTACAGATTCCTACCCACAAGAGCTGAACAGTTCATTTAATGTGAATCATCCATCATAAATACAACAGAGCCTGTTTAAGTGCCCTCAGAAAGCTTGAAGAAAAAAATTAAATAAGTAACTAGGAATTTCAGTAGTAGTGATGCTCAAACCAATACTATTGAAAGCAAAAGGTCACAAAACCATTATCTTAAAGCTGCGCAGACTGTCATTCAGTTCAGAGATTCGCTGTTCCAAACTCCGCAAGCACAGCAGCACATCTTCACATTTTTGTAGGGTGTGTTCAGTGGAAGCATGTAATGGCAGAGAACGTATGGCCTCTAGGTAAGTACAAGGGCTCCACGTCAGAGCAGCATAGACATCCACTTCACGTGTGGTACTTCTGAGCAACCACAAACTGCTGAAGGTAGCATAATTCAAAGTGCTCTCATTTGTAGAAACCCATTCATCGAGTGTCAGTCTATGTGTTCCTCTTAGAAGTCTTCTTTTAAAAGAGCTTGTTTTTGTCATAAGTCACGGGACACCGTACACACTGTTAACGTGACGCTTCACTGTGGAGAGGCAGAAACCGGAACAAATCTCCTGGTCCAAGTCCAGTTCTCAGACTTCATAAGCACAACACTGCACCACTTAAAAGAAAAATTCTCTTAACTGTTCATATATCACACATTGACAGATTTCCTCAGCCATCGGACCAAATATTATAAGCTCTGAGTTTGCTTTTGGGACTCTGACGCAATAGGTTTTCATCTGCACTACCTATGGCTTTGTCTGTTGCTTGAAGGCCTGCAGATATACAGAGAAGTTCAGAGAGAAAGGCAGGTTATTAAAGCTGTGCTTTTAGCTGATGACCAAGGCGCGAGCATATGACGCACTCATTATGTTACAGACTGGTAACCAGCTGTGCTTCCAGAACATCAGTTTTGCCTCTTCTGTGGAAAGGCAGTGTCCTCACACATAAACACATGCTGCTTCTCTGCAGTCTAACCTGGAGAGCATCCAGCTAAATAAGGACACAAGCAAACAGTACTTTTGACTGGTTTCCTATCTCCAGCTAAGATGATGACTGGTTTCTTCTCAAGAATGAAAAGCATCTAGATACCTCAAACCTAGTGCTATTTGCATAAGCTTTCATTTAAGAGAAATTTAAAAAATGGTAGCTTCATGGCAGCTGTGCTGAACTTGCTTCCGCATCAACTGTGGAAAGCACTGGGCTAACAACTGAGCTCCAAGTTTCCCCGTTTGACTCCTTTGAAAGTACTTTGTGCATATTCGTTGTTATATGGAAACAAGAATCAATATTCTTACACTTGTTGCTCTCACACATTAGACCAAGATACAAATTTGACAATTTGCCATGAAGCAGAATAAGCACTGACCTTACAAATTCAGGACAATTTTCCATAGATTGAGTCTTCGGACTGTAAAGGTTGAGGTTTTAAATACCTACTAGCTATCTGCTCTTTGGAGGGGACTAATACATGTTATTTAGGATGCTATGGATTCACGGAACAGCGAAACACTCTGAGTCCATACACCTGGGTGCCTTGTGGAGCTGCAGCATAACCAAGTAACTCGCAGTACTTCCAACAGCAGAGGCATTTCCTTACCCAAGAGAGAAACAACCTCTTCTTCCACTTCCAGCTAGCTACCCAGCTACGGACCGGCCCACATGGAAGTCCCCTCCCCGGGGGGTTACAGAAGAAAATGGTGCCAACAGCAGCAACTGATTTTCCTGTGACCCTGCAGCTTTGACTCATCATGGACAACGTCCTCAGTACCCTTGCACAAGGGTGACGGGAGCTGTGCTGAATGGCACCTTTTGCCGCCAAGCCGAAGGCAGAGCCCAGATCATGCTGGTACAACGCCCGCCCTGCTTTCCCCTGGCCCGTGTGCTGAGCTGCGTGGCAGCAGTGCTACAGACATGTAAAGTTTCGGCTGTCAACAGCACTTCATGTTAGGCAAAGCCCGAGTATCAGCCTTAGTGCAGTCACACAAAGTGCACGTCCCCTCGTCTCTTCAGCTTATGCAAACAGAGATGTTAATCTTCCTAACACGGACCTCTTCCCAAAACACAATTTACAGCAGTCTAGTTTGCTCCAAAACACACAAGAACTATATAATTAGAGAATGACTGTACAGCACTTGCTATAGCAGTGCGTGTGGTCATGTTAAGCAGCCTCACTTGGCTTCAAAGAGAAGGCTCAAGATGCTTTTAAAATATGAGGACCACAGTATAAGCCTCCATTCATAAATTTCTGTAGACATTTGATATATTTTGACCATCCATTTCCTCCCCAGATCTATTCCTTTGTCAATGCCCCGCTCTAAGTAAGGGTGGCACAACAATGAAACCAGATGGATGCAAAGTGCACAAGCAAGGCCCTTTGCTTTGGAGTCAGTCATTTCTGCCCCATGTACTTTCAGGCACATCTGAGCTCACTATTGCAAGACTTGCTCCATTGTGAAGTTTCTCTTACAGATATTGTCAACAATAACATAGTTTACAGACAATGCATGCTTGACTAGGATTTCTGTGTCATGAGAAAGCAGTTCCAAGAAACTGGAACTATTATAGTGCCCTCCAGCATCCACTGAAAAGCTTCACGAAACTAAAAATCTTCAGTTCTCCATTGTTTAACGAGGAGGCCCTGAACTCAAGACTGGAAACTGCCTCATTCACAGGAAGAAACAATTCCCTTACATAGCAGGACCCTGACTGCATGCTGTTGGATCAGAGGGCTGGAGGGATGGGTAGAAAATTCAGGTTCCATTATATTTTGCTTAAGTTTTCCTTCCTCTGATTTGGCTGGGTGTTTTTCACTTCAAACGTAAGATCTCTAGGACAGGAACTGCCTTACTCAAAGGTGACCTTTAGCACCCAGCCCAGGGAGCTCTGGTTTTAGTCAGAGTTCGTTAACTGATAGGTTTATGACAACCTTGCACACAGGCGTTCAAAAAAAATACAATTATTCATGAACTATGCTGCTCTTTAGGCATGCCCAGTTGAGAATAGAACAGGAAAGGACCTTGTTAAACTACAGTCTCTCCAGAAGCTCCAGTTTAAAGACAAACTTACTACATAGAACTTCGACTCTAGTATCACCTTTATAGCATTTCCTTTGAGAACAGGTTTCAAAGGGTACATTTGTGAAAGAAAAATGGGGGTTTCAAAGGCAGAGTAGTCTGAGATATTAAATAAATAATGAAAATAGGTAAATAAATAAATAAAATCAATGCTGTATCCGCCTCTATCACGCTGTTCCTTACTGGAAATGTATGGGTCTTGTCTGGTCTAAGTATACTATATAACAGAGCTTGTACTACTTCACTTGGAAAAATCATTCAGGAAGGCAGATTTCCCTGCCAGTAAGTTACGCATGACAACATATCGACACTTCTAAACAGATTTCGCATGGAAACAACCATTTTCCTCCGAGAACAGCAGTAGCCTTAGTATATGTGTAAGGCCTCACATCTCTGGTTTGGTGAGATATAAGTAGTTATGAGGGCCAAGGAACCCTAGGTCAGAACTAGTAGCAGAACGCATAATAAAGCAGATGGATTGCTGGGCTATCTGAGAATCAGCAGGTAACTAATGAGAGCTGAAGATCCCACCAGTCCATCCCTTTCACAGGAGGCAGAACATCCTTGTCACTCTCCAGAACTTTCTGTGACCCACTTCTGGGCCATAAATAATTTGCTGTCCCCCCTCCAACTTCTTCTTGCAGACTACTTTGCCTAAACAGCTTCAGATGTGAGTGTGAGGCTCCCAGCATCGGGTCCTGGCTGCCAGGGGAGTGCGGGTGCTGTGGGGTGAGCATGACAGCAGCAGGGCTGGCACGCTTCTGTGCCACATCAGTGGGCCAGACAGGGAAGCAGCCCTGAGGCAAGCACGGCCAAACACCCCTTATTCCAAGAGCTGCAGGAAAGAAACACCCTTAGAGCAAGAAAGGTAGGGGAGACCACATTACAGTCCTACTCTCCTTCAAGAAAGAAGACACTGTGTGTTTTTCTTCCCCAGAAGATTTGGCTGTAACACACTAGGAGAAAGAGATCCCATGATCGGCTTGCTTTCCTAGATGTTAATGGCAGTTTTATGGCAGCATGTTTTGCTGAACTGCTCTTTTAACCGTGACATACCCAGGGTGACACTCACTTCTGCCTGGAGTGCCTGAAGGCAAGAAGGGTTTCTTTACTGCCTGTGACACTTGAGGAAGGAGAAAGAGTAGGAAATCAGGAAGAACCAAAGACTTTGTTCTTGAGCACAGAGATATCAGTGCAGCACCCAAATGGCAATGAATCCCTTCATTCAAAAACTAATAGTCATCTGGATATAAATATCCGGGATGCCATTAAATTTAATCAAAAGCTCTCTAAAACCTGCACTGAGTGGTAAAAGTGAAAGAACTGTCCACAGGACACAAACAGTTAACAGTTAACTGTTTGTGTACTATATTAATCAGTTGGGGGTTTTTTATTGTTTTCTTGGAATGTTTCAGTCTGGATAAAAATATGTGAGATTCATTGTCACATTCCTTACAGAGGTCATTTGCATTTAGTGTCACATGTCACCAAATTACATTTTCAAAGATGTATAGTAATTTTCTAATCAACATTGCTTAGCTTGCACTTGTAAAATACCTGCTCCAAACGTCTTTTCAAAGCTTGTGTTAAATATGCTTGCCACAAGAAACGATACCTCTTTCAGGAATTAACTTAAATCAGCATCAATGATGAAGCTGCTTCAAACTTCCAACTAACAGCACCTAAATTTACTCTTGGGAAAACACTCCAAATATGCCCCTGGTGACAGAATTCCTCGCATACGACAGCTAGTGGACAAGGAGAGAGAAGAAAACTTTCCTTAATAAAAAGACAGATCTCTTCTAACAAGCAGTTAGAATTGCAGTTCCTCACACCTTCCAGTGGAAGCAGAAACCTGTGGAGATAAAAGAATGCACACCTGACCCATTTGCACCAAGGCCAAAATATACCAGCGATTTGAAAGGCCTTAATAAACAAGGTCCCTACACACTGCTGAAACAGGATGAGGAGATCTAGCAATAAGAATCAAACCTCTCAGTGCTAAGATCTAGAGCTGTGTTCGAGATCTGCCACACAGTAGGAAAACAGAACAGGAATATGACCCATTTGATAACAAGTGGGGAAACAAGCAAAACACACTGCATGGCTTGCGTGGCATGCAGATAACCACCTAACATCAGATTTATCAAGAAGAGATTAAGAACTAGAAATCCTGTTAAAAATTAGATAGGATTTGGCCTGGTTTTCTTATATGAAATACTAACTGCAACACCAGCTTACAGTGAAGATCTGTACACACATTTCTCTGAGTACACAAGCAATTACTAATTCTAAACTTAAGCATCATAAAGAATCTATGCATCCAAATCATCTAGAAATTAATTAAGAAATTCAACTTTACATTCTAGGCAGGTTTAAAGGTAGGACTTAATAGCAATAAAAACATTGGCTTTTAAAGTTATAGGCAAGGAGAATAGCTAGATATAGCATGCATCGGGAAACAAATACCAGAACATTGCAACTTACAACTGGCTATGGTTTAGCCAAAGAAGGTGACAAGCCAGAGGTACTAACAAGCTCCGTTAGGTGAGATACCGAAGCCCGTTGACAATGATGGTGTTATATGCTCTCACAGCGTCAAACAACAGATGGGCTCCTGCTACCTCATGAGGACAGGTTGAGGTAACTTGGCTTGTTGGGCCTGGTAAAGAGGGCTAAGGCATCATCTAAAAAAAAGTCTATAACTTCCCGTCAAACAATTGTGAAGGTAACAGAGCCAAAATTCTTGATAGAGCCATACAGGGAGCAATAGCCCCAAATTAGGAAGCTCAAGCTAGACAGTAGGTAAAAGATTTCCACCAGGAGTCCAGCCACAGCTGACTTGATCTAGTGTTGGTAACACCTGCTTCAAGCAGAAGTTTGAACTGAAGACCTCCAGAGGACTGTTTTCAACAACTGAACTCCACAAAATCCAACAGAGCACAGAAGTATGTCCTGGTGGAGGAAAACAGCAGAAGCAGAGCACCACAAAGCTTGTGTAACTCGTCAGGGCCTTGAGTCCACTTCTCAGACACAGGCCAGAAACATCCCAGGGTGTCCACAGGGCTCCAGCTCTTGGCACAGAAATACATTGGTCTCCTGTCTGTACCACGTCTGCTAGCTCCATGGAGATGTTTCAGGTCGTCACCAATAGCGTATAGCACTGAAGACTTCAATGTTCAAGTAACTGCATCTGTCCATCAATAAGAACTGGTTAAGCGTCACATCACCTCACACCAACTGACTTTCACATTGGCCATTTCAACAGAGAATAGATCCAGAGGATTGCTGAGACCAGTGTGGGGTCATCAAACACTTCCTGACTGCAGATTCAAACCACCAGAAAAAAAATAAATGTAAAGCCTTGACATCAAAAGTGTAAAAAACCCATGTTTTGATACCAGTACTTTGATATAGACTACTTACCGAGAGTTACACGCGCCATCCTGGGTGGTGGGTATGGATGCGATCAAATCATTTGGTGAAGAATTTGTTTGCTTTGGCTCTTCTTCCCACTTACAAAACATCAGTCTCCTGCTAATAGGATACAGACCTCTCACTATCCTATATGATTTCTTAGCTAAAATTAATTTTTTTGAAACAGAGAATCGACTTTTCAAACAAGTTCTGCATTCAGAGGCTCTAATCGTTCTTTTCTAGGCAGTACTGTAACTCTGAGTCCACTCGGAGTCCGGACTCAAAGCCCTCTAAATATCGTTTTAAAAATTAATAAAAAATATCCACCAACAGACTTTGGATCAAGCATTAGTATTTCATTTCCAAGAAGCTCTTAGGTATATTTGTCAGAGAGCCAATTTTAAGCACAGTTTAATCTCCTGCTTAAATGAGAATATGAAAAGTTATAAATGGGAGTTAGATTCCCCACTTTGGGGATTTTGAAGAAAAAGCAAGTCTCTGCCATGTACTATGAATTTAAAAACTAACAGACCTTTGGGTTTTCCCCTCTCCAAGAATCACAAGTTTTGCCCGTGCTGTCAGTTAGCCAGGTTTCACACAAAGCTAGCATAATTTGGAACGCAGTTTGGCAAAACACAAGTTTTCAGCTAAAAATAAGTCTTTAAAGCATTTTTTGGATTAAGCCTTAAACAGGTCATCATGCAGATCATTTTACAAAGCTTAATCCTGTGTCCAGGTGTGGCTGCTTCTGGAATTAACAGACAAGCTGTATGTACCATCACACATTGCTGTCTCTTAGTCTGAGTGCTGATTTGTTTGGTTTTTTTTTTAATTTGTAAATACTTACTTAGTTCAAGCAACCATAAGCCATTGCCTATTAGCTGCTACCACATCGGAGGGTTGGCAGGGAGCAAAAGCAGCAAGGAAGCAACTCTGCGCATAGTTGTTTATGCCTTTATTCAAAATACAAATACCAATGAGATAGCCTCCTACTTTTCTCTCTTCCCATTCCCTACTCCTATACCCTGATCATTTTAACATTTATATTATATTATATTTGCTTATATTTTATTTTGGTATTATTCTGGTAGAAATAATGTCATTTCTCTAGCGTTATATGATCTGAAATCTCTCCTACCTAGGAGTTTAAGAACCAACTTTTCTTGATAAAAATATCCTTTTGCAAATGACTCTGGATATGACCTACAGCCCATCTGAATTAAATTCATTCATAAGATATGGAGACCCACTGAGGAAGTGAACTTTGGCTGTCAGGGGAATACATCATGCAGTGCAATGAAAGAAAGCCTACTGTGCCCCTAAAAAGGGCACAGAAAGCTTTACTGAGGGAGAGTATGCAGAACTAAGTGAGATGGCCAATCCTACATTTCTTCTCCACTAGGAGGTTGAGGTGATGAATCCAATTATCAAAAACCTCTTTCCCAGAAATAGAATGTGAGTGCTCTGGTTCAGAGAGAACAGAGCGCAGTAGGCTCAGGAAGTATTTGTGGAGCCAAGAATTTTATCTGTAGCAGTATTTCCCTTGAGCAGCAACTCTCATTTCTCCGAGAACCTCCGGTTCAGCACTCTTGGGTCTACCAGAGGGATTCTGAGTGGAATGAAGCCAATGCCATTCTTGATCCAAAACCAGATAAAGTGCCCCCCAGAAGGGGACTCAGATAAGTAAACTCACTTCTTAACAATGAATCCAGAAAGGTTTCAGGTTGGCAGAAATGTATCAACTCACAAGAAACATCTTGCCTTTTCCTTTCCAGTTGCAGCATTTTGCTCTACCCTTAACAGCAGAGTCCTTAGAGCACTGCACCACAGACCCAGCAATGTCGGCAAAAAACACTCCTACAGCATCTTAGTCCTGCTGTGGTCTGGCCTTCTGCACCCAGGGTCAACCATAAACACAAGTAGCCTCAGAGCCTTTTCTACCCAGGAGCTGCTTTCAGATTACATCACAACATCCATGTCTTATGGGTGCACTTTCCTTCCCTCCCTCACCCAGTTCAATCCTCAAACACAGATGCTTAGGAGAAGCACACTAGTTATGCACTTGCCAAAGGGGCTCCAGATCGCACAAGGACCCAGAATCAGCTCCTACACAGCAGGCTTAAAAAAAAAAAAAAGGGGG
>Ga0065711_1028741_pt1 | contig 39438 bp, 21 predicted proteins | sample Hoacrofraction12_FD_59098 | JGI IMG/M metagenome (GOLD analysis project Ga0065711, IMG submission 59098) | Hoatzin crop microbial communities from Cojedes, Venezuela - Epithelial fraction 12 v2 (version 2) | ecosystem: Host-associated > Birds > Digestive system > Esophagus > Crop | place... | reverse complement strand
TGAATATCTCCAGAGAAGGAGACTCCACAACCTCCCTGGGCAGCCTGTTCCAGTGCTCCGTCACCCTCAGAGAGAAGAAGTTCCTCCTCATGTTCAGACGGAACTTCCTGTGCCTCAGTTTGTGCCCAAACTTCCCCTGGCCCCAGTGAGCTCTGAGGTTTGCAAATACAGCCAGACTAGATGTTGCAAGGGAAAGGAACTCTCAGACTCCTATTTCCATGGAGATATGACAGACTGGGCCTTTGCAAGCGGGGCATGCCTAGGATAGAAACTGCCATGCAGCAAGGACTGGCTCCTCCGCACCTTGCAGGCATGACCCCAAGTAAGACACCTTTGTGTTTGGTTTTGACCCTTTGCAGCATGGCTTCAAAGCCATGGCTGTAGACTACTGGTTAATAGTCCTACCCAAAAGTGAGCTTGTGGGCAGCTGTAGATGAAGGAACCAACCTAAAGCTGTGACATAGCTTTGGAATCTTAATGAGATATGTCACTCTTAAGAGATTAACTCAGCAGAAGAATGGGAATCTCTCTGAAATTTACTTTTCTTTACATCAGAATTAGCCTTTACTTCTTGTAGTAAAGCAGACTGTTCTGGGCAAAGTCAGGAGTGGGTAATCAGGGCTTGGGCTGTAATAAATCTCCCAAGGCAATTGATATCAGCCAAAACGAAGAAGCCAGGTAGGGAGTTACTCACCATGTCTTGGTTTGGGATTTGTTTTATTTTATTCCCCTTGATCTCACTTCAGGAAAAAAAGAAGCACACACCAGTTCAGCAGCTTCGTGAGTGCAGTGTATCCCCCTGTAGCCAGAGAGCACAAATCTGGGCACATCCCTTCCCTCGGCTGCTCTGGGCCCACAGCCTGGGCTTCAAGGTGAAAATCTTGGTCAATGCAAAACAATGCTGTTTCACATAGGGGTGTTTAAGTATGTAGCTGACAGCTCTCACTGGCATTTTACATTACAGAGATGGCAACTCTGCAGGTACATCAGCATTTAAAAAGCTCTTGAGTTATTGTGTATGTAATGGCTTATAAGTCTGTGCCACTGGAAGGTCTGGCAGAAACCCAGTATCGCTCCTGACTGTGTGGCAACCCTGAGTTTAATGATCAAAACTGAAACAAAAAGCTTAGATAACATTAAAGTCACGTTTCAGCTCAGTCTCTGTAACTTTGAACCACTAGGTCAAGGCTGAAAGTTTTCTGGGGAATTTTTTAGCAGGACAGCTGTGTAGCTCACTTCAAAGCACATAGGCTTCAACATCTCATCTTTTGTAGGGGATTATTTAAAAACTGTCCAGTGTTGTTGCAGAGCAGAATTCCAGTCCAAGAACTAAATATACCATGAACTTTCAGACCTGCTGCAAGTGAGTGCCATCCTGCTGAAGGGACAGAGCCAGAAATTCACTCCCCACAACCTTTAGGGCTCATCACCCTTTTTGATTCTCATTAATTGCTTCACAGTAATATGGAGGGCCCCCAATGGAGATCAGTGCCTGACACTATAGTTAGATATAGAGAGTTGGATTCTTCTCTCCTAGTCTTAGCTGTCTAAAGATTAGCTAACTAGTTTGAACAAGTCTTCTAGAATCCCTTCATAGTCAATGGAGAGAGATAGGCACCTTTGTGGTAAAATTTGTCAAGGGTCCTAGCTGATGAATTTAATGTGTGTGTTTAGGCCTGAATTCAGCAAACGACTTAAGCAAATGCTTATCTTTAAGCACAGGAATAATCTGATCTTTTTTAAGTGGAGCACTTCAGCATGTTCTGAGTTTAAAGTTCACCATGGGCCCAAGTGCTTTGCTGAATCGCTGGGCGTGGATTCAGGCTTGATGTGATGATGCACGGCAGAGCAGAAACCAAACCCACGGCATTCAGCTCAGAAGAAAGAGGGATTCAGGGATGGGTGAAGCAAGGGAAGACAGTGTTCAAGGGATGGCTGAAACTCCCAGGTGAATAAAAGAGACTGGAAGGATTAGAAACAACCCTGCATGGGTGTTTCTGATACCTGTAAAACAGACAGTGGTCAAAAGTAGATGTTCTGCCCTCCATGTTGCTGCCACAGAAGAACAAGGTGACATTCAACACAATGGAAAAGTGCCAAATCCAAAACCAATAAAAGGGAACATAGCGTAAATCCAGGTGCAATGAATTTACGGACATCACCACTGCAGGAAGTCACAGAGGGCTTAACAGTATCAAAAATGAGGCTGAATATTTCTGAGGATATCCAGAGAGTGTTAAAAATAATACCAAGAGGGGAAATTATGGTGTGATTACTCAGCATCCTACTTTAGGGCTAGAGCCAGTTTCTAATGGCTAGAAATCAAGATGCAACCCATAAGAAAAGGGCAGGAGAGGGCAGGTAACCTCATGGCAGCTCATGTTCAGATCTCTCCCATCACTCTGGAACTTTTAATACCAGCCACTGTCAGGTCCAGGACACTGAACTGGCATGTGGATCCATCTCTATGGCCATTCTTTTGAACCATCACATGTAAAAAATCCTATAACAATTTCAGCACTTAAATAAATTTCTTAAATTTAAATTTAAAACTCAGGCTTCTCCTGCAATTAATAGATGTTGGTTGGAGCACAGCACTGCATGGGAAGAAGTGGGCTTGATATTGCAAAGCAAGTCCAGTGAGACAACATTCATGTCTATAGAAAACCCTGAATGATATCCCCACTGTTCTAAATATCCTGTTCCTTCAAAGTCTCTTCATGCTGACAAAAGCAAGATCTGAACTGTTTCCTGAAGTGTGGGACAAAAACAACAGCTCAGGGGTGTCTGTATGTGGATACATGTTTCAGGTTTGCATGCACCTGTATCTGTAACCAAACCTGCCCTCGGGCCTGTTAAGCTGAGATGTCTTTTCTAGTAGTTATTTTTCTAATCTTGGCATCATTCTACCCACAAACTGCTGACAGACAGATGTCATGCAGGTCCCATGGAAGAGGCTGGCGGAAGGGAGGGCAGCAGATACCTAACATGGTGTAGGGAGACAGTTATTGGAGAAGAGGCAAGTGAGACAAAAAGAAGACACAAAGCAAATGCAGAAGTTCAAATCCCACAGCAAAAATCACTTTCAATTGCACTTCACAGCATTAGGATCTTTGCGCATTAATGGGTGCTTTACCAATTTGGGTTTGTGACCTTACTTTATAACCATGCTCTTCTTACAGAGCACTACTCTGAAAGACATCTCTCTCTCTCCTAGGAAGGCCAAGAGATACGAACTTCTGGCAGGTCACCTTGCCTACAGCCCAGATCACAAAAAGTCACAACAGAAGCACAAAAAATTCTGCTGTACTTCAAATCAGGCATCTCAGACGCTGGTGGCTGAGACAGCACAAAGGCTGGAGAAACCTGAACTCCAAGGAAAAAATTCCCCTATTTTCTTACAGAAAATCTTTGAATGACAGGGTAATTTGCCCATGAGGCTCCAAGTGGGAAACAAGACTGAAAAACATCAGCATCTGGAAATTTTAGCTGTCTTGGTCTAAGAGGCAGAGCAGACATGGAAACCAAGATGATTTACATTTTGTGGGGAAAAAAAGGACACTCAAGCAGAAAGTCAGAGGAATCTTTGAGGGTTTGATAGAGAAACACCTTCGCAATCATTTTCTTTCTCTGTTTATACTATATTCTTTTTCTTTTCTAATGTGTGTGATAGTTACAGGAAGCCAAATGGAGAAGTTTTATAGTGCATGTCAGGAAAAATTAATTCACTTTTTAATTACCATACAACACTCTGAGTGCTTTGACAGGATGTGGTGAGGGGGAGAGCTTTATAGATGCAATGGGTAGCAGAGCACCTTTCCGTACCTAAGGCCTTTGGAGTGGTGAGTGGAAAAGTAAATTTAAAAAAAAAATCAATATTTCTAGTACAAATACATTGCTTCTATCTCTTCTGAATTGTCCTTCATCTCTTGGTATTTTGTTTTTCTTAAATGGTCTCCCTGGAGACAAGTGATTGCATGAGAATCAGAGCTTTTCCTTAAAATAGAAGAAACTGTAAGTTTTTAACTCCTGGTGCCTATGAAGAATAACCTGAACAATATTTCTAACTACCCAGAAGCTGAATAAAAGGAGTCTCATATTTCACACCCTGTATTTATTTTCCCCATTTTCTAGACTTATTTCATTATATTTGGAGACCTGCCAGACAAGATATGAATATTCATTGTAAATTATCAAAATACAAAGTAAAATACACGGAGAGGATAAACAGTTTAAGCATTAGACTGGCAGACTTTGGATAAGTATTCCTGGGGTTTGTTGAGCACTCAAGCAGAAACCCAGGTGCTGGAGCTGCACCAAGCAGCCACACACACCAGCACATAAGTCAACCCGTGGTCATTGATTTCAGGGGACTCTGGGCCAGGTTCAGCTAGAAAACTCCTAGGTTTTGACTGCTCTTTTAAACTTTATTCCTTCTGCAGTAGACAGTGCCATTCACTGATTAAAATCTTGGATCATTGGCCCAGGCTTACTCCACTCCCACACTGCAATAACTATGATAATTACTGCTTCAGTTCCCCACACAGAAACATGTATTTGCCTCGTCGCTGAGGAATAAACTAATGTATTTTCCCCAGTGATCAGCAATCCACATGAATTTCTAATAATCAAAGGGTTTCCTCTGGTTCAGCAGCATGTTGTAAAGTAACCTTTATAATGTTGAAACAGCAGTTGCTGGCAGCTTGCTTCCTAATTCCTTGCAGAAGTGAAGTGCAGTGACCAATTTCACATTGTACTGTTACCTTCAATAAAAATTAGCATTTAACTTGTCAGAAAGAGCTATCTCTCATGCCAAGCAGTGTCACAATGTTTAACCCTCTGCAACAGTATGTTTCTGTTAGATTTTTTCCAGCAGCAGGGCAGCTCCCAGAATAAAAGAGCCAAGACTCAAGTCCTTGTAATTATTGACAGACAGTTCTTGAAATGCACGTGTTTAACAACAAGGCAGGCACAGAAGTATATCCCAGAGATAAGTTTAACGGTCTATCAGTGATAGTTTGTAACCAATGGACAAATGAGAAATCTGTATGCTGCCCGTGAAATGAATTAAAATGGCTTTTTAATTATGCATCAGCTGTACAAGCTGTTTGCAGCCAAGCCCCTTAGAAGCTGTGCATTGCAAACATCAAGATGAGAGTTTTCATCCTGGGAGATCTTGAGTTTGCTTGCAACTGTCTTGCCCCTTACACAAAGCCAAAGCCTTTCCCGGTGGTTACAGCTGAGGGATTCAGATGCCACTGTCACTGTCACCTTCATCTACACGAGCTTTTTGACACTCTCCTCGGCCCTTGCTATCCCCCTCCACTGTGGCTGTGAGGAACGGTCTCTCAAGGTGAGCCCCTGCAGCTAGACTATCTACGTAGCTCATAGTGACGTGGCCATGTTGACTTTGAGGAAGGTCAGCTGGGCATTCCCAGTGTGGTCTCCAACAACAGCAACCATACAAATCAGGCCAACTCCCCAAAGCTACACCCCACATCACATTGCCCACCCTGCAGTGCCTGAGCTGGCTATTCTAAATATATGTATATCAGCAAGATCTTCTGTCACTGCAATTAGCAATGTGTGAGCAGCCTGGGTGGGATGCATCTCATCCAATTTCAGCTGCCTAACACGGAGGTGTCTACACATCTGGACTTTCCCTGTCATCAATGGAGAGAGGTAAGAACAGCCAGAGGGTGATTCACCACACCTCAGTTACAGGTCGGATATGGTGAGTTGGCTTCTGGAGGCAGGTATTTCTCTCCAAGGGTTATAATAGGAGTCTAGACACCAATCTGCAGCCAGACAGCCAATTCTGAGACAGTGAAGTGAGAGGAAACCCACCCCCTGTACCTGTCTACAGTGGCAGGCACCGAACTCAGCTAGGGGCCTTCAGTGTTACTGGAATGCAATTAGTGATAAGATTCATGGATGTTGACAGGCCCAGTTGTCTGTGGGAAATTAATTTTTTTTGGCTCCCTGACTTCCCAGAATTGCACTCCCTTGCATCATGTCCACTGCTGACTCCATAGCACTTAAACCAAATAGAACCAAGGGCAAGAAACACATGAATTGGTAGATATCATGTTTCTGGACGTTGCTTGACCATGTCATAAGGTTGGGATTGATAAAATACGGAATTTGCTAACATTGATGATAGGTTGGTCAGTAAAGTTTCTTCCTTCATTTTCAACCATTTCCCTTTAGACAATCCTTAACATTAAACAGTGCTGCAAGTATGATTTCATTTATCTTCAACAGGAACATCAGGAATTGGTTATAGGCCACATCCTGGGGCCAATACTCAGGAAAAAACTTTCTTTGACCTGACCAAACTCTGAGTTAAGGACCTCAAGACTTGGTCCTTGTGAATAAAAATGAAATGGAAACAATTGCGGTTGAACTAATGAGATAAAGATCATCCTCTCAGGGGGGTTTTAACCAAAAAGATTATCTTAGTTTCTGTGCAAGGGGGGCTTCTTTATATAAGGCCATTGTATTTTTGAGTCTGGGAGAGATTCTGTAGCTTTCTGAAAGATTTTTCTCATGCAAAAACACCCAAAACTCTGAGCGCAGACTACACTGAGGTTTAATCACCTTTCATCCCAAATGCTCACTAAGCCTCTACTTTAAGGAAAAAGAAAAATAAAACCAAATTTTAGAAAATAATGAAGACAAAAACCCCAAGGATAACTACTGCTTGTACCAAATCAAATGACACCTTGTTTAGACTTTTTCTCTTAGGTTGTTTGAAAAAAATTGCTAAAACTACAAGGTTTTGAGAAGTGATCAGATTTGGCTGAAATCTACACTGCTGCAGGAAGGGTAAAACTCCAATTGACTTCAAGAGGAACAGGATTAGGCCAAAAATGAGTACTTCTGAAAATCCTACACCATTATTTTTATCAGTAATGTCTGAAGGGAATGTTGCAGACACATTTCAGATTCACTTCAGATGTAGATCCCAAACTTCACATAATGAACTTGATTAATTCCAAGAAAATATAATTAGAACATGTTTATAGGCATCAAGCCATTTTGATGAAAGAAATATTTTCCAGCCCTATGAAGAACAAGTTGTAACAAACTAGTGCAGGTTTAAAAATCTCAATATGATTAATGAATTGGATTGTACTTCTATCCGTAAGCAGAACAGTAATTTAATTCACTGAAGAATAGTAAGAGGACAAAAATTAACCAAACATCTAGTACCTTCAAGTGCAAAAAAACTCAGTAGCCCTACAGCACTTAAAGCAGTTCTCCATTTAAACCATGTTCTGTAAGAAATGTGTATGTCTTAAAAACAGAAGACATCCCTTTAAGCTGAATTAATTGCACTGATAGAACTACATTTATAGCCTTCGGACCTCAAGGATGAAAACAGTACTTCTATATTAGAGAATGACCTGGGCTATCCAGATGTTATTTTGCAAGTTTTAGCCTTACCTCTGATAGTCTTAAGAAACAGACAGGCTGCTTAAGGCATTCTTCCTTGAAATCAGAGACAGCACAGCAGTCCATCCAACACCACCAGTGAAAAGCTCTGTAAAGTCATTCCTGGGTTTAAAGCATTGCTTTGCGTCTGGTGATTCAAAGGAAGCAATGGGACTTAGGGATTTTAAAGCTGGTGACTACAAAAACCGGTGAACGTAGCTTTCTGCAGTTGGCAGCGGGGAACAAAAGAAGAGCTACACTCCAACTGGTTTCAGGAATTCAGCCCAGATTTTGACAGACTTTCAGGACTTAAAAGGGAGGAATGGGAAGGGAGAGCAGTTGGATCTGAGCCATCCAAAGGACTTTCTGACCTGGAAGGATTTCTTCAAGCTAGAATAACCATCCTGCGGTAGGCTTTGACAAATGTGCTTAAATAAACAAGATGGCCAGAAACAATGACACTTTCTACCATTTTCTGGAGACAAAAGGACAACCCATTTGGAAGAAAGACTATCTGTTAGTTTGCCATGGCTGTTCTCTTCAGCTCACAAAGTCTTCAGTAATTGGGAGGGATTCACAGAAGTTCAGTACATTCCTGATTTTTGTATAACAGTGACAACAATGTTCATGATACTCTTGGAAACTCTCACCTTTTCACATGTTCAAAGCATTGTATAAACATCACAATTAATAGTTGCTAAACAGTGCTTTATTCAGGTGGTTCAAACATGCCTTTGAAGGGTACATAAGTACTTAGATTGTATATTGTGAAACAATTTGATGTATTTGTTCATTTTAATGAAGTTTGTCCATGTTTACATACATGATACAAAGTAGCAAAACATGATTGTACAGGTGCTAGAAAGGAGAGGAATCATTGGGGCCCAAGGGGATATAAAGAGGTAGAATAGCATGAAACTGGAAAGGCAAATTATGCAGACTATAAGACAGTGTTTCTCACCGACTAAAAACTGGAGAACTTCTTAGATGTGCACAACACTGTATTTATGGCAGTAAGCGTATTAGCCAAAACGATGCATGAGAAAGCTCAAGGAAAGCAAGTGAATTTCAGACACACGTCCCAGAAATGCCATGGAAATACAGGGTCTAGTCCAAAGGCCATCAAAGTCAATGGAAAGATTCCTACTGAATGCAGAGAGTTCTGGATCCCAGGTTTCCCAAGAGAAATCATCAAGGCGTCACTTCTGGCTCATTTTAAAGCAACAAAAAAACTGTAGAAGAGAAGTCTGCACTGAACAGGGTTCACAACCAGTGTCTGAATTCTGCTCTCGCTTAGCCTAGTGATCAAGTAGCTGGCCTGTCTCAGCCTTCCTCCTTTACTTTTTGTATTTTGACTAAAACTGAGTTAGTTGCATTGAAGTCCAAACAGAGCTACTCACCTAGTAGCAACCTAGTAACAACTGATAAAATCAGTTATTTGCAAAAAGTGGTCATAAAAGGCTGTTACAGCAGACAGAGTAAATGACCCAAGAACAATGAGTATTGCCCTTAAGTGTGGTCCTTAAATAATGACACCAAGGTCACAACTGTCACAAAAAGAACAATTCTACTGCTGTCCTTTGTTTACCATGGTCTTCTGCATTTGGTTCACTGAACAAGAGAAAGAAGTTTACATGGTTGTTAGAAATGACTGGAAATGTCCAGAGACTGTGGTCTTTACTCTAGATTTTAACTCTTCCCATAACATATTTTTCAGAGCTAATCTGATTTAGGGAGGAGACATAGTTCTCTCCAGTGTTTCCCCAGAGACTTTGACCTCTTCAGCTCCTGGATTCCACCCTTCTGACCATCACTAAATATGAAGACTGTCCGCCAAGTTTAATGGTGTATTTAGCCACATGCATTTACAAAGCTTTTTTCCATACTGTTCTCAGCTTCCAGTATTCCCTCTGATTTTTTTTCCTACACTGAAATATCTTCCTGAGTTGTTATTTTTTCTTCTGTCTGTCCAGCAGACCCCCAAAGTCTGCCCTCATACACTTACCATGGGAGTTCCTGTAGGACACTCAACTTACTAAAATGCACGGAATTTCTTGGTCCTACTAGTTAGAACATGATTTGGTCTTCATTCAAAGTGAAAGGCAAATATTTGTCTGGCAAGGTGACTCTAAGCATTTACTACGTGTTACTTATCCAGCTGAGTCTTGGCAGTTCTCCCTACCCTCGTACAGACCGGCTCTCCTCTCCTTAAGATTTTTATGCTCAGATACACTCAAGTAAACCTTCTCCTGACTTACTCTGCTGCTGAGACTAACAATGCTAATATCCATTTTCTCGGTGTGGGGTGTAATACTGCATTCCCATTTAAGTCTTCATCATCTGAAGAACAGATATCAGTCCTTCCTACCCACACAAATAAATGCATTAAAGACTGCGGCATGCTTCAGGAAGGACAGTAACGGAACCCATGTAAGTGCCGAATAGACAAGACTGAGCCCTAAAATGGGATAAACTTTCATCTCGCTCTTCATGAGGACAGTACAGCCATTTCCCTCTGTGGGATCTTACACGAAGAAATTGGTTCTTGTGAATGTTTCATTCCCTCCACCCTCATGAAGGACACTTGTTGACATGTTTCCAACCATGCTAGAAGACTGCTGAAGCCTCCTGGAGGCGAGCCAAGCTATGTCACATCCAGGGGACCCACTTTGCATTTTTGGCTTGTATGTGATTTTTGTTTTCAACTATGGTGGATAAAGTTTTCGTGTGTATGATTCATCAGTGCTCTATGGCAAGCCCACAAATCTTTGCTTCTGAAAGCCTTCCCTTGATCCTAAATTATATGCCAGCCAAGGCCAGAAAAGCAGAATTGTCATTCAGAGGCTTGCATATGGCTTGAGTGAAAATTACTTAGTAGGGGGTGACGTGACTTTATGCTACCTATGCTGTCAACTGAGGAGGGCTTTTTTTAGTTAAATGTGATGACAACTGCACCCTATTTATACCAATGAACTTAGGTGTATTAAAATAGTAACATCAAGAGGAATATCCTGAACAAAAATTTCACACCACTCAGTTTACACTTTAAAATAAGTATTTCTTTAGCTTACAATTGATCACTGGCTAAAAACATTGGAGAACTGTTTTCATGGCTTTGACTTCACCCTGAAAACAAGAGAAGGTTTGGGGCTTGGCTCATTCAGGATTGCAGGGCTGACCAGGAAGACTCACGTGGATACAGGTTGCCATCCCCATGAGCAAACATCCACAGCACCATTGGACATTTCACTCTGTCTCCAGGGCAATTTGAGCAGAAAACAACCAGCAAGGGAAGAAAACTTGTAATATTGTGTTTTGCATTGCTCTTAACGTAATTACTATTAAAGGGCTGCAGTGCCCCTGTCCCCTGAAATTTTAGAGGACCCCTTCTGAGCCAGAATCAGTACAGTTTCACTGGCTGAGTGCAGGCTGGAAGGAGCGTATCTGCAGGCTGGGCATCCCTTTGTACCGTGCAATTTTAGGGGTGCCTTTAGGCCATGCTGAAAAGAGAAGCAGCATTCCCTAGCTCTCAGCTTTCCCCCCCCCCCCTCCCTTGAGGCTTCCCGAGCAGCTGAGCACGGCTGAGCAGTGCAGGGCTTTTAGATGCATTTCATTTAACGGAGCAGGCAGAGGCTGTGCAGGCTGGTAGGACGAGCACCCTGTTGCTTGTGGTCCCAGAAGTTATCCAGTGCTGAGCCCATTTACGTAGCTTCATGTTGCAGGGAGAGTTCACCTTCAGAGGGTAGGCAAGGCTTGCCTGAACTGCTAAAACAAAATTCAGCTATTAATAGTCTCATTTTCTCTTTTGTATCCCGTGGTATGATTACCAGAATTCAGTCTGCTCCCAAATCCCCCTTCCCACCAGCTCCCACAACTTTGGAACGGTTTAGAGGTCACTCTGCATTTTGCTGTACAGCCCTAATTACTACTCAGCACTATAATTGATATGTTAAAGCCTATTAAAATATGGAGCTGAGCCACTGCTTTACAGTCACTGCACTTCTAATGCCAAAAATCACTTACAGTTTGTTTCTGTGCTTCATTTCAGCTACTTTTAAATAAATGTCTCTCCCCAGGACCTGGGCGATACGAAAGGGATTTAGTGTGAGTGTGAAACTTGCAGCCTGCAGCACCAGAAAAATAAAGCATTCTTACAAAGCCATTCAAATGGATTTCCCTCACTGATTGCTTCAGCCAAAAGTAAATTATAAGCCAGACATTATCAAAGAAAGTCAGTGTAGCACATTCCAGTTCATTTCGCTGTACAGCAAGGATTTGAATGCAGAGGTGCAGGCCTTCAGTCACATTTTCATATTTGCAAGGCAAACTCACACACTAGAGCAAACATTATTTATATATGTATACTTTAACTACCACTTCTGTTATTTATTATGGCAGAGTATGCCTTCAGGACATTCTTGAGGGGATGAGCTGTCTGGCATGCATATAAAAACAAAGCAGCAAAATCAAGTACAACTAAACTTAGCAGAACTATTAAAAAACTTAGGCACCCAGCAGCTGGGCAAGGCTACTGCAGGACATTTCTAAAAGCTCATGAATACAGGATAAGAGGAGAAGGGGCTGTGAAATGCCAAGGTGAAATGTGTGTTCTTGTGAATCATTTCAAAAGAAACACTGGCAAACAGAAGCAAAGCAAGAGCTCTCAAAGGGCTAACCCACTCAAAAGCAACTTGTGTCAGGGTAAAGAATGCCAAGCAAAAAATACAAATTATGAGATAAATATAGCAGAAATTTATTACAAAACAGCATTCTCAAAACCTAGGCAATAGAGAGGTTTCTCCAGGACATGCAAAATTCCACAAATACAGGAGGACTAAACGAACTCTACTTAAATCAAAGGAATTAAATGCTGTGCAGCTAAGACCATGCTGGGAAAACTCCAAGTCAAACTGGATTCTTCAAAGGCCTTTTAAGAAATGATTTGGCCAAAGTTTCTGAAAGCATCTCGAAAGTCACTGGGCACTTCTATTCAGGCATATAAATGGGCATGCACAGGCTAAAAGGGTTTTTTCTGTCGCTACGTTGGTTTCTTCCATCCGACTCTTTTAATGAGGCATTATACACACGCAAATAAATCTTGATGTGTGTTGCATTTACCCCACAACATCAGGGACTACCACCAAAGACTGTTAGATGTACCAAGTAACATGTGGAGATGTCATCCCAGCTTCAGCACAGATCTGGACTGACACCCCACAAGACATACAGCTTCAGAGGAGCTCAGCTAACTGCCTTATCACAGTGTCTTTATGTATTTCCATGGTGTCACACTCAAGAGAGACAGAAGGAGAGGGGACACAGAGAAACTCATTTCTGAACTCAGTGGGGGACTACTGGGTATGATACCTGAGGCAGCAGGAGGCTGGACTTTCCAGCCAGTGTTTCTCAATTCCTATGACCTTGCAGTTCTCACAGGGTTCAGAACATGTGGATCTGTTTCTTCTTTCAACCATGACCTGGATCTGGCCACCAGGGAGGGGAACCCAGCACGTGTGTTGAGATCAGCTTGATTTTCAAGCTGCTGGGAAAAGCTCTACATCAGCTGTGTCTTCTATGGCATGGGAAACTGCCCCACATAGAGCAAGCGGTGATACAGAATCACAAAATCACAGAATGGTAGGAGTTGGAAGGGACCTCTGTGGATCATATAGTCCAACTCCTCTGCCGAAGCTCAGTCACCTAGAGCAGGCTGCACAGGACCCCATCCAGGCAAGTCTTCAATATCTCCAGAGAAGGAGACTCCACAACCTCCCTGGGCAACCTGTTCCAGTGCTCTGTCACCCTCAGAGTGAAGAAGTTCTTCCTCAAGTTCAGACAGAACTTCCTATGCTTCAGTTTGTGCCTGTTGCCCCTTGTCTTGTCACTGGACACCACTGAAAGGAGCTTGGCCTCATCATCCTGACACCCATCCCAAAGTGACAGCCACCAAGGAAAGACCACCTTTAAAAAAGAAAGCCCCATGGTGAAGGCCATGTGAGGGCTGTGTGGAGTCAGCGTGCCTGTGTCCCCTCTGGCGGGCCTTCTGAGCAAAGACACCACGCTGCGGCTGGACACCATGCTCCTCCTTGTCCACCCCTCAGGACATTCGTTCATCTTTTCCATTTCACTCCCCGGCTCTTGCAGATGCAGCGTGGCCCACAGATCTGGGTTTAACGCAACAGGATATTCTCAGCAACAAAATGATGCCTGAACAACCTCAGCTTCTTTAGATCTTACTGCATTTCAGATGTGATCCTCTACAGCTGTATTACGTATCCAGACTCTGCATATCACACTCAAGTCTCTGATAAGGAAACAGCTTGTTCTGCAACTCTTGCATTTGGCTGTAACCAGCACATCATGACAGTTTGTCTCGCACTAAATTCTCCCTACCCTTGGCAGACTTGGGATGGTATCCAACTCCTCTCCCATCTCCTGAAGAAGGAGGATTTTCATTTGGATCCATGAGAAGAAGAGATAGGTCTCTACTGGTGTTTATGGGATACATCCCAGCTTTATGAAGATTCATATTAATGGTCTTTGGATGCCTAACGCTCAGTCAGCTGACTGAGGAGGTGCCATCACAGCTGCTGGAGCACACTGGACAGACAGCATGCAATATGTGGCTTCTATGTCACCCCTGCCACAGCGTAGCGCTGAGCCAGCCTCAGCCAAAGTCAACAAAGTGCCATGAAGGCTCTGGATAAATTTTAACCAGAATAGCAGTAAATGTGTCTGTCACCCTCTGGAGATGTAAAGAAAGCAAAACCCTCTGGTACTGTTTAAGGACCTTTAAACTGCAGGCAGACTGGCCATGGAAAATCCTCAAACTGAACGAGATTGTCCCAAGTAGCTGCTGGAGAGCCAGCGGGCAGGAGCTGCACACTGCGGAGCAACAATTTGTTCCAGTTTTGAGATACGCTAAGAAACTTTTCCATGATTACTTCCAAACCAGACAAGAACAAGTCTTTTCCTGCCATCTGAAATGCATTCTAGTAGTGTAATACTGGTTTAGGGAAAAAAAAGAAAAAAAAATTACTAAAAAATTTATCCTGCAGTTAAGCCATGCCCAGGAAACATTGCAGAAAATGAATTTTCTCATGTAAGCGCTGGAGCATAGACGGGTGCTTTTAACCAAGAAGATGACTGTTGTGCTAAGCTAGCTCTCTTTGTGCTCATCAAATGGACTATGTTTTTCAAAATTAATAATAAAATGTCAAAGGGTGAAGGAAGTGCAGGTTCCTCCACATAGCTAGGTCCCTGTTTGGGAGTTTCTGAGCAGTTTCCACATCCATTTTCTATTCAGCCATGCTGCCAAAACAGCCAATAAATGGAGCAGTCATAGTCATGCTTTTTGTGCTATTCATCCTCGGTCGCTCTAAATCGGACAGATGCAACATATTCATTTCATAAGGCCACCAAACAGAAGCCGGGTGGTGAAGGCATCCGGTCCCAGATGAGTTGGCTCAGGTCTTCCTTGCCATGAGGGTCTCCATACACCACTGTTGGCCCTTGGAACTACTCATCCTCCGAAATTTGTGTTCCTTTCTTCCGATTAGTGAAACAGAACCGCATTGTCGAGGAAATGCTCACAGTGATCTAATAGGTCATTCCTATCTTTAACTTCTATCATTCAAAATAGAAGGAAATTAGTTTCCAAACGTTTAAAAGTTCGCTTTGTAAGTAAAATAAAGCAAAGTTCACTAACCTTTCATTTGCTTTGTGAGTTTTTCCTCTTATGAGTATTTAAAGAAATCAGATGTGACAATCCTGGACAATTAAAGTCTTTAAGAAAGGTCAAAAGTCTCCTCAAAATAGAGAAAATGTAATGTTTCCAAAAGGCTGCTAAATCCTTTCCAGTAGATTTTGAAATAATAATAATTTAAAAAAAAAAAGCCCCTCTCTTTCTCTGCCAAGTGCCACCAAACAAATCCGTATTAAAGCCAGAAATCTCTCTCACAGGCTAGTGCTACACACCAGAAAGATAAGTTTCCTGATCTGAAAATTAATCTGAGTCATGTCTGCATCTTAGCATTTGTGAGGAGCACTTTTGTAATACTGCTAATTCACTGATTAGTCTGACAGGACTTTTTTTTTTCCAGATAAAGAGATTCTGTAACGCAGCAGACATTACCACATTGTCTTTGTGCTGTTGTAACTGCGGCAGGGAGGAACTGCAGGCTGGGATTTTCAATGGCACATTAGCCATTTGGTTCCAGCTGAAACTCCACAGAACTGGGCACCTACCCTGTTCTGTAACCATTGTCCTCCAGCTCTCCAAAATGTACAGCAAGGATTTAAAGCTCTTCTGGCACAGATTCCTGAGTTAACCTCACCTCTTACGTTAATAATATCAAGTTTTTCCTTCTCCAGCAGAGAGTGAGACTGGGATGAAATTCAGCTCTGGCTTGCTAAAGTCCTATTTTGAGAGTTCACATGAGACTCTCCTCCTAGAAGAATCAAGAAACTCTTTTCAGCCTTCAGCTATTGTGCACCTCACAGCAGGTGAAAGCGGTCTCTACAGCTCCTTGCTTGCTTTCCATGCAATCTTTCCCAGTGTCATTTGTGTGGAGGCTTAAGGAGTCCTGAGGGGTGGGAGAAGTGAGGAGGACAAAAGGATGGCCTATCTACAGATGCTTTGGAAAAGTCGTTTCAGTGTTGGCATCTTGAAACTTAATGGTTTTGTGTGTGTGAGTACCTCCCTGAGGAATAAAAAAAGCCTGCTTGAAGGACTTACTGGGGAATGCAGTGAACCAGTGACATGACTTTAATACTAACTTTCTACAGCTTCTCTGCTGAACAAAGTAAAATACAATAAAATAAAAGCAGAAATGCTCAGCTCTGGGCCAGAAGCAGCTGTGTCCTGGTAACCCAAATATGGCTGACAGTACTGGTGAAAAATGGAAAATGAGAACAAAAGACACAAGCAGACCTATCCCCACACATGGGAAGGGTAAATCAGCACTCGGTCCAGCTGCCAGCCCAGGCCTCCAAACACTAATTATTGCTACAACTTTCTAAAAGCTGACGGTCACTAAGGGCATTGAGCAACGTGGTATCCCCTTTGCAACACAGGGTCTCTGATGCAAGGGATGTATTTTGGGCTGCAACCATTTTAAGTCTGCTCGCTGCTCTCACTATTAACCACTCGTGCTAGGGCAGTACGTGTAGACAAGGCGGAAAGGCAGAGACCCACTGTGCCTTAGAAATGACTGCTCTTCACCCAAAGAACAAGCTTGAATGACAAGTAAAGTGGGCAAGAGACAGGGTTTATCATGGTCTCATATTTAATTCCTCTGTAGCTGAAAACTGATACTTTTTTCCCACCTAGGCATTTTCCAAAGACTTTTTTTTTTTTACCTATCTCTAATCCCATTCTGGATTTTAGGTAGCAAACCAGCTGACTGCGCCTGAAGCCACAAATTTTAATGTCTGATGCAGTCACTGAAGCCACTTGACTACCCTTTCACAGCTCATTCATTTATGGCAACCTGCTTAATGGCAAACTGGTTTAGACCAAAACCTGCACAGCAGAGGCTGGCTCCTATTTGCCGTGATGAGGTCAAAGGAGACGTATTTATACAGTGACTCAGCAATGATTTCATCAGAGATATTTACTAACTGCATTTTGGGAAGTGACTGGTGATGTCAGAGATTCTCGCGACGCTTGTCATTAGCAACACCGCGGCTGGGCACAGCGCAGCACTGCCATGCATTGGTTTCCGGCTCCTCCACCTGACTCTCCCAGGAGGCTTCTTTGTCATGTGATTTGCACTCTCTGGCCTAGATATTGCAGGGGAATAATTATATAGATTTCAGAATCTTTTATTTTTTTAATGATGCTAACTTTCCTGCTGTGACTGGATCATAAAAATATAGGCAAGCTATCATTTAGCAGGACACCAATGAATTCACCCTCTGCCTAACTATTTTTGGAAATATTATTGGCTCAGCAAGGAATGAGAAATGAGTAAGGGAAACGCATTGAAACGTTCACAATACCTAATAGATAAAAAGGCCATGCAAACCCAGCCCAATTGGTTAATCACCTCTTTGCATTCTAGAAAAAGCCTATGTAATAATCCATTCTTTTCATAATCCTATAAATCTTTTATTTTTCTTTATAGAACTTGCTCTTACTATGATTGAGTCAACAGCAAGTTAGCCATAGATTTTAAATAAAGAACAATCAGACCTAAATACAATTAAGTCCTCTGAAATGTAGCAATATCTTGCTTCAAAAGTGCCAGTTTTATACAAAACAAAATAAAAAAGAGCATTTTCAATCCGATGATGTCAGTGCAAAAATGCGAAGCAGAAAAAAACAGGACCAAGGAAGTATTTCAAAGGAATTAGACCCATGGGAAGATAAAAGGGCTGTATATTAGGAGGATAATAACAGGATTGTCACAAAACAGGAAATTACGAATATAGACCAGCGGTTCTCAGCCTCTTCTGTACCACGACCCCATACTTCAAGAGAGAAAAATTTGGGATCTTATCCACATAGCCATCATGAAAAGAAGAGTGGTCGCTTGCTCCCTGGGGACGGAGAACAACAGATCCCATGTAGAGGATACTGTAGCAGAATAGCTGCAAGGCTTTTTGGAGGACTTACCTAGGTAATTTCTTAATCAAAAGCAATGACCTATCATCCAAGCTACACCTACTGTTTCTAAAAAATGCTAATACTGGAAAACAGGCCCCTAAGTTATTTAGATGTCTTGGGAAATGTTAATCTCAGATCTCAAGATCTATTTTCCAAAGAGGCCGGGAAATCAGGACTGCCTCGCTGAAAAGTTGATCAGCAGCTGAGAACATCCAACTCTTTGTGCCATGGCTCAGATGTCAAAGCCCATGAGAACCAGGCTGCTGACTACCTGTGCCACTCCAAATAATGTCATCAGTTACCTAAAGCAATTAGGACCCTACACGCCAATTATCACCACAGCAACTTAGGCATCCAAGTTTTATCTTAGTGGCATCTCTTATTTCCTTGCCTTGGCCTCATCTTGGCCTCAGTGGCAGAGGCAGTTGTTGACCTGCACCCTCTCGGAGACCCTCTCCCTCCATTCGGGAAAGCAGCTCCAGGAGCAGCTCAAGCTGGCTGCTCCTCTGCTGTTGTTAGCCTGCTGATATAGGAGGAGGTTGACTTAGTCACTAGCATATAGGAACTCATTTCCCCTGACCAAATGTTGAACTCATTGGGAAACTTGCCTGCTGCGTTTTGTTTAAAAAGTGAATCAAGCACTCTTTGCCAACATGTATTCTTCTTTCTCCATCATGTCTCATGGTCTCCTGCCTGTGCACAGCTACATGCCTATTGGCACGGCTGTAGCACTGATGGCTTCTTGGTTTTCCCTTTCTGCCTTTGGCTTTGGTCCAGGGAAAAGAGCAGAGGTTTAGCTGAAGAGTGTCACTGACACTGACATCCTTCTCTGACCACCTCTTCAGAGGGGAAGATGACCGTGAAACCACTAAGTAACTTAGCTCAAATTTCACTTCAGTTCTTCCCTCACATATGCTCCCCTTGTTTCCTTCAGGAGACGTGGAGGGTTTTCAGTTAGAAAGCTGAAGATGCCGTAGGCTGGTTAACTTTAAAGGATCTTATGGCAGTATGTTCACCTAAAATACAAGCCAAGCTCTCCTCAGTGGTCTTAAAGAGTCCAGTGAATATAAAAAGCCCCTGGGAAGGCACTCCACACTCAGAAAAAGTAGATTTGCATTTTGATTTTCAAGACCCAGAACTAATAGAATGTTTATTACTCAGATGTTACAGCTGTCCTCCTGTACTGGGGAAAGACCATGAACATGCAATGCAACTCCTTCCCCCGTGGAGCTCTGTGAGCCAGTGCCACCTTCCCCCACTCATCTATGTTGATCTCTCCTTTTCGGGGAAGAGGGCGTTGGTTGTTTTAGCCAGATTGGGAACTAAATCCCAAAACCCTTTCAAGCAAGAGATCTTCTGCAAAATCTGATGGTGCAGCCCTTTACTTGTGTCTGGCCATGGTGCAGGGAAGGAATGGGACTGTCTCCATATGAGGCTTCTCAGAAGTGTCCCCAGCTTATCAATAGAGCATGGCACGTAAATGAGAACTTCACAAGAAAACAGAAAAGCTCATCCAAATGCCAGCAGGGCCCCACACCCCCACACACAAGACAAAAAGGACTTTCATGCACACAATTATTTTTTTTCTTGTCTCTGACTCAGCCAAGCACAGAGCAAGTTTTCACCATCTGACCAGACTTGGGTGGGCTCTGTCTCCTCCCAAAGAGGGAAATGTTTATTGAGGAATAGACCTTAATGGTGTGTCTAAGTGGTGTTCGAGTGAACGTGACTTGGGGACAGCTGGGGAGTAATTCAATGACTTACCAGGGAGTGCTGGTGAGAGCCAGGGCTGCTCCTTTCCCCATAACCTGCTTCAGGGAGATGGCTTAAAGCCAGGTGTTTCTGTAACTTGGCTCATCATTGCCCGGAGGAACATTCCTGGCATTTCTGCTTCTTCCTGCAGGCTGGGTATACAGGGAGCACGAGGGCACCCTGCCCAGACACCCACCTGGGATGGGGCTTTCCTCCATCATTTCTTGTGAAAGTCTTCTCAGGCTGCCTGTGCTCTGCCAGGGGATGCTGGAGAACTGGGCCCTGACAACTAGACTTCAGGTAGCCCTGGACCTGCCAGGTGAGGGTCTTCCCCTCACCTTCTTTTCTTCCTCACTCCATTGCTTCATTGCCTGAGCCATACCAGTACGAACAAGGTGATGAAGGAGACCACTGGAGGTCTGGGGACTACTTGACCGATGGTGCTACCTTCTGCTACCAGAGAGTTGGTGACATCTCACACCACTTGGATGTGATTGTCTGTCACTCTTTTGAAGCCAGTGGGGATTGCCAAAGAGAAGGCACTCCTTTCATCAGTTTTTAAGGTGCATTTCTCCCTAGGATCCATGATATGGCTGCAGAGGATTCCTAATTTATGTCTAGTCAGAATCAGAAGAGAAACCTAAACAAATATGAATAAATTATGGTCAGCACACTAAGCTGGCCTGTGGACTGTTAATGATTTTCTGTTGTTCTGTTATATTCATTCATCCATGATGTGCTTTTCTGTTACGATAGAGCCTCCCTAACCTGCGCTGCAGCAGAACAGCCTCTCTGGTGGATTTATATAATTCATATCGGTAAAATTTTCATGTGTGCTAGTACACAAGACAGCCAGAGAGAAGAAAGTTAGTTTGCATTTGAGGGGGGTATGTGGAGGAAAAACACCGTCGGCATCAGACTTCGATGTTTCACTTAATAGCTTTCCTGGAATATACCCATCTTGCCAATAGGAGATAGCAGCTTCAGTAAAGCCATCTCATTCACACACAACATATGAGAGCATGGAGTGTGGGGAAGATGAATCCTTAGAGCTACCTTTTGAAATGTAATAGGATCGCCTGGCTCACTCAGCCGCGCTGCCTGTTACCGATTTAATAGTAGAAGAATGAAATGTGTCTGTGTATCTTTTTCCACTGCAGTAAATACTTTATCTGCACCTACCAGTTTAATCACACCATACACTGTACTCTGGTCGCCCACAGGGAGCCCACTGAGAGCTCCCAGCCACCCTTTCGCTGATCTGCCACAGAGACAAAGGCACCGGGAACAACACTGCTGTCCCAGCAGCAGATTGGGAGGGTGAAAAGTCACAGCCTTCTAGTTCCCACCTTCCCCTCCTAAAGAAACCTGGCCGGGACACTAAACTGGTTGACCCCAGACACAGAAAAGCAGCAGCCATGGGGAGTGGCATGGCTCTGATCCCCTGCCACCTCCTCAGCTCTGAAAGCACGGGCTTTGCCCTCCTTGCTTGCAGTGACACTGACTGTGGAGTCCCCTCTGTCCTGCTCCTTCCTATCTGTTCAGGTCCCCCACCACCTACAATTGCTTTCCTCGCTTGTGGGGTTTTTTTTCCCTCTTCTGATCTTTCCACTCTCTCTATCAGTTTTCTCCCCCCTTCACACATTTTGTTTTCTACACCATTATTTTTCCACCATTCTTTCCTCCTACCTCACCCATGTCACCCTCTTCCAAACTTCACCCCAAGGCACATATTCTCACTGGAGCTCTTATGTAGGAAAGAATGACTGGGTTCATAAAATATAGCTACAGGTCTGTTTATGCACATCTTTCCTCTTTCTCCTTCCCCTCCCTTTCTTCTCTGCACACTGCAAGCTGTGGGGGCAGAGACATGATTTTCCCGCATATCAGCTGGCATGCATTGCACACTATTGTTCTACTGAGCTGTGAACCTACCCAGTGCTGTAGTAAAATCAAGCGGCTTAGACGAGGGATACGGTGGATATATTTGCCTTGTTTCTTGGAAACCTGAAAGCCAAAAACCTGTTTAGTAGAAAATGGTTGGACGTTTTTGCATTGGGAACTGGAGGAGGGAAGAACTTTCAGCCAAAAAAATATCAGTTTTCTAACAGAAAATGGAAATGTAACTAAAGCAGATATTAATAAAAATGTTCAACTAACAATCAAGTTTCCATCTTGATGGAAAAATTTCCAGCAGCCTTAGCACAGTATTTTGTATAACTGAAAATCAGTTTATAGTATTACGCTTATTCTCTGTGAGTCATTTATGTACAGAAAAGCAAATCTGTTGTGGCTTACTTTTGGTATGAAATTTTTTCCGAGATTAGTCACCATAGTCAGCCTTCCTGATTAAAAACATTTATTGGAAATCAGTAAAAGATTAAAACATGAAATACGAGGTCCTGATAGTTCATTAGACTTGTAGTAATGAATTTTTCCAGAATGTATGTTTTTCCTTTATAATAAAGCTTCATATAGTTGTTTTAAATTCATCAGGTCTCGTCCCACCCTCAACCGCCAAAAGATCTTGAGAAAATCTCATTTCACAGTTTCCCATAAAACCAGGTGCAAAACAGCTGCTTTGGGCATGGAAGGATTCCTGAAGCACTTCACTGGTATCAGTAGCCAGTGAAAAACCGTGAAATCGAAGGGATTTTGATAGGTACATTCACAATCCTCCAAGAAGGTGCCATGGAGGATAGTATGGCTGAGCTAGTGTTTCCCACATTTGGAGTAAGGACATTCACGTGGTCTAGTTTTCCAAACTCTGTGAAATTTTGCAGAAATGGCTTCATTTAACTCCATGTTATTGTCGAGAACACCCTCAGTTTGCTGTGAGGGGATGATATGGGTGGCTGCACTGATATCCCAAAGCTCACTGAGACCATTCACTGGAGAAAGCAGCTTTCTGGTCTGTCTTTAATGACTGTCACTAAGATAAACGGCTTTGGCTATTTTGTGTTGCATTCATGGGTTGTTGCTGCCCTCCCCATACACCTTCCACCGAATCACTTGTTCATATATATCAACTAAGACCTTAGGTAGGAGAGGTATTTTACCTATGATTGCATCCAAAGCCAATTAAAGACAAAGTCTCTCCATAATTCATCTTCTCCAGCAGTACTTTGATTGATCCCAAAGTTTCCTTCCACTGATTGCTTGCCTTACCTTGAGAGTTGCTTCAAATTTTTCTCTTCAGACAGGTTTCATAGGAACCGTAATTTAATTTAGCACTAGTATCAAGAGCTAGGTGATTCAGTCCTGGAAACATTTACCACCTATGCCCCATTCTTCCTCCACTAAACTCAGTTCGGAGGCTTCATGGGAAGATGATTTCAATGAACATGTTTTCATCCACCTGGAGAATGGAGAGGGTGAGATCATGTAATGTAATGCAATACAGCCTGTAAAATTAATCCTAAATGATTGAGGAAGCAAAAGAAGCAGCTGCAGGTTCCAGGTTGCTAGCTGTCGGGTGTTTTTTTTTTATTAGAACTCCATTGAACCACTTAGTGTTCAGCATTGATTTAAAAATATGCCGTTCTTAACTACTGGGTAGGCATTTCATTCACTATGTATGGTATTTGAAGAAGACATAATGATACATGCTTAAAAGAGTCAAAACAGCGGATCAAACACTGGTACTCAAAGAATGACAGTTCTTTTTTCCAAACCTACTTTAAATAGTTATTTTAAAGAAGAAGACGGAGCAAATTACAATGGCTTTAAGAAGACAGGTCACCTAGTGCGGCAAATTCTGACCCCACTGTATTGTAAAGGATGTTTTCCAGGGCCAGGGGGAGAGATGGTCATTCTGGCTATAAGACTGATACCAGTGGTATTCCTACTGTGAGGAAAGTATTCAATTTTCATCATTTGCTTAAAAAAGTACCATTTTGTTTTAACAAATGGGAACATAAATGAAAGATATTTCTGTGTGCTCTGCTTACATGAATATTTCCCAGTGTTTTTATATCTCAGTTCTCCAAGGAATAATGTTTTCAATTTCCTTCAGTCTTGTACTGAAATGTAAAATAAGACCTCTGGGCTTAAGGACTCCATAAACGATAGTTCTTATTCGCTTTCTATTTAATTAGCATGAAACAGATCATGTAATCATTCAGGGATAAATCCTGACCTCTCTGGAGGGAGAGCAGAGAAAAGAATAAAGAATTTTCTTCTCTTGTCAACAGCAAACAAACCAATGCAGAAAATGTATGAGGCTGAGCTGGCATTTATCGTTCTATTGAAGTCAGCCTCTGATCGGAGGGGCAGGCTGGTGAAAGTATCCTACCAGCAGTGGTTGGAGAAGGCATTTAAAATACTGCTCCACATGCTTTGTGTCATTACAACCCTTATTCCTGAGTAAACAAGAGTTTTCAACTGCTAAACAAGAGGCATTTACCTTCCACTGCCTACATTACCAGCATATTCCAAGTTGACTTTTGGTTAAGAAAAGGCCACAGATGATGAAGAACTATTATATCTCTGTGTCCATAGGCAAGAAGAAACCTTGGCCCAGTGGTCTCAAAATTGTCATCATTTATTGACACTTCTCACAATTTTCCATTGAGAAACCTACCTCTGGAAAAGCAAGCAGCAATGCTAACACAGCCCGTAATTGGTTAGAGATGCACTGCTGAGCTTTCAAGCTCACAGGCTCTGGAGACCAGAGCACAGGGATTAAAACCAGGACATCTTCCATGAGCAATTCTCACATCCCAAGCCACGTCCCCTCCTTTTCCAAGGAAAGAACAAAATCGGTGACACAGGAGGCTTTCTTCACAGCTTGGGTTAGCCCTGAGTAGATGAGGTTGGAAAGAAGATTTGAGATGCTTTTATGTGTGGAAGGGATTACTTTAAATACTACTATTACACTGTTTAAGTATCATTTGCTTTAACACTGGATATCCAGGCATCTCCGGATATGGAATAGGTTTGGTGTTAACTGCAAAAAAGGAGACTGTTCCTCAAAGTCTCTGCTTTTGCAAGCTGCATACTGATTTTGGTCCAGGGATTTGTTGGATGTTATAAATCTGACCTGCTGTTCTCCTGAACTCCAAATATCTGTTTGTGTCCATGAAGTGCAAAGCAGATACAAAGCCAGCCAACCCGGTGTGCCAGCAGTCTGCACGTATTTTTCCCTGGAGAGGCTACTACAGACTACAGATGCAGCAATAAACATCTGAAATGCCAGGAGAGGTGGTCGACTAAAATGCATGAGGGTAAGGACAGAAATGAGTGGAACAAGCAGGTACTGGAGAAGCAAATTAGACACTTGGCTTCCTGTAGCTAATTTAAATGGGAAATGGGAGTTGTTCCAGGTATTCAGTAAACAGGTTTGCAAATTAGCTTCCCACAGTTTCCTTATGCTGCTGTACATGCATAAAGAACATGCACTGCGGTTCATTGCTTTAACTCACTTTGCTTCCAAAATCAGTGAATTTCTGCATTATTTTCACATACTTACAGAAATGTTTTCATACCTGGTTACAAGCAAATAACGTAGGAGATAACCGAAAGTGAGTGCTGAACTGTTAATAACCAGGTAGCCAGATTCTTTATTCGTGAAACATTTCCTGAGCCTGGTGTTACCAGGGGATACAAAACTGCTTTTCAGTAGCTGATATCGCCCTGTATGAGACAGAGAGGCTCAGAACAGCTTCCTATCTTCATCCTCTTCTTTAATATGGAGGCCAGTTCAGGCTTCAGAGGAGAAGCACAGAGGGAAGGGTACTGCTTGCCAGAACTGAACCAGCTCCTGTTCATGGGGAAAAGGGGTATGGAAGGATATCCGCTATTTAATACAGAAAAAAAGAGGTGTGAACCAACCAATTACTTCAGACTCCGATTTTAGCCCTAGATTAGCTTCAATCCTTATCCCAAGATTAATCTATATGACAACTGCCTGCACTTGGCCTCAAAATATCTGTTCTCTGGCTACAGACAGCAATGAAGATGGTGTCACTGAGCTCATGATAGTCTTTGGCGAGTAGATACGTGTCCCATAAGCTTTAACAAACAGTCCCTTCCTATGTGCTTCGTACCCTTACATGGGATGTTACCACAAGAGTGGAGGAGCCCTGTCTCACTTGCTTTCAAATTGGTCAAGACTGATGTGTTTTAGCAATATAATGCCAAATTTATGGTTCTTGGCTGTTGAAGTACCAGCAAATGGGTCAACAAAGCTCAGAGCAAGACACAAGAACACTAGAAATATGCACAAGCCATTCTTGCTGGAAATATTCAATTTGCTACTTTGTCCATTAAATTTGAATGCTAAAGGCAAAAAAGAAATCAGCGTTTCCAGTTCTGCTCATTCCTTATATGGTGAAATGTTAGATAACTTGTGTTATTTATAACTTGCACATTTGGTATTTTTTTTTATAACGGGGGGAGAAGGAGGACATAGTGGGTAAGAAGACTCTGGATTTTTTCCAGTCTATCAGAAGAAGTAAGAATTAAACTGTGTCAGCAGAGCAGTCAATTTTATACCTATGCTTTGTAGAAGAGCACATGTGGAGTTGGGCAATTAAAATTGATGCTGTTTATGACTTTGGAAAAGGGACTTACAGGCGTGCCACATACAGCACGGTAAGAGGTAATGGACACAGATCCTAAAGCTTTGAGCTATAAGGTGGTCTTTAAATGTTTTTAGTTCAAGACCTCCACACTTCCCAGCTCAGTTACACTTCTAACAATAAGATACTGGAAATAGGTTTTTTGACTTGCAGAGATGGAAGATGTCTCATCTAAGCTCCTGACTCTCTCCTTGCCATGACTGTGTTGCATTTTCAATCATGATGAGCTGCCCATCGTGGCTGTGCCACTGCTCATTCCCAAGTAAGGTGCTCTCCATCCCTCTTGTTACTGCTTTCCATGCTGTGTTGTGTCATCTGGTCATTTTATTTTTCATCAGTGTCATTTTTCTGATGCTAAATCCTGCCAAACCACACTAAAATGGCTATTCCCCCGCCACGGTGCTTATGTTATGCGTAGTACCCAGCAGACCCATACCCCAGCCCCAAGTTTCACAGGCATCACTCACTGTCCCCTCTTCCACACCCCAAGCGGCTTTTATTTCAGATGTGAAGTGAAGGTCACACCATTACCCCGCTGCTTACCTCAGTCCCCTGATCAACATGTAATGACATTTCTCTGCCATATTCATGAACTGGACCTTTTTTCAAAATAAGGAAACAGGCAATCTTATTTTGTAGAAATCACTGTAGGACAGACGACCTTTACCTTAATGCATGTGGCACAAAGCTCTTTCAGGCATGCTGCAGGGGTACCACGCAGAAAACTCAGAGGGCACACAAAGCTGCCCTACATTGTCTTCCTAAACTATCAGTTAATTTCTGCCCAACGGCATTTAACTTGGGGGGGGGCGGCTTTGTATACACAGCCCTTGTCCTAACTCTTCATTCAGCAATAGCAATCATATACGGAAGATCACAGGTTATTTATAAGCTAATACTAAGCCTGAAGCAAAGGTAAGTAAGGCATGACATATGTGAATTTAAAGGCAGTCTTTAGCTGTGGTTAAAGATAGCTTGCAGATGTTGACTACTGATTTTTTTTTCTCTTTTTGCCTTGCTCTGCCTCTTAGAATATTGTTTTCAATGTCCTCATTGTCTTATTAGCCTTCCCTTCCCCCTGCATCCAGCAACATGCAAAAGGAATGCCGGTAGATGTTACTTTTTCCTGCTCCGTGGCAGAGAGGAGTGTAGGGTTTCAGAGATTGTAAACTATTTCTTCTGCACTGAGAGACTGACTGCAAGGGTAGAGCCCATTAAATATAGCTATGCTGACAGTATCGCTTCGGAGAGTTCTGTGGGAAAAAATCTGTCTGCACTATGTTGGTACCTCCAGCCAGGCAGAGAGCTGTCTTGATAATTCATTCAGATAATGAATAAAATGTGGAATGAATTCCATGCAGGATCAGCGCTCTGTTGATGTGAGAACTGGTTGCAAAACGTACGACAGGATCCTCCTGTGGCTGTTGTTTTAAGCTTGGCAAATACCGTGGATTGTATATGCTGAAGTCAGGATATTATTAAAATAAACCCCCAAAACCCCAGAGAGTTAAGATATGATGCGGCTTGCTTTGAGCTCAGGTCCCCTTATCGCTGAGATATGTTGTATGTGAATGCAATTTATATAAGTTCTCTAAGACTGGAACAGCCTGTTATTTCTGCCATACCCAGGAAAATCAGGAAAGGTATGTAGCAGTAATAAATCAATTATTCCTTACAAATTAGACCAAGATAGCATTGTCTAACAGCAGTCTTCCAGATGGTCGGGATGAAAGGTGGACTGGTCTAGAGGGGAAGGGAGGATTTCTAGATAACCAGAATAAATGGGATACACTTTAGCGGTAAAACTGAAAAGATCCAGAGGAATGACACCTGTGTGTGAAAAAACAGATATCTAAGAGCTTAGGTTATGTCAGTGGGTTGGCAGAGCAGGTTTAAACAAAGACATTTCCTACACATCATCGAGGAGGCAAATTATTTACAGTGTTGAACTAGAAGTAACCATGGGGATAGGAAATTACAGATTTCTATAAAATCTGGGGTCATGTCTAAATATTAGGGGCAAAATATACTTTTCCCTAAGAGAAAAGAAACAGCCAAGGGAGGAATGGAGCGGCTGGGACTAAAGCAGGTGGTAGGAAACCGAGGAAATGGGAGGGCAGCCCCAAAGCCAGCTGCTCCGCTGTGGAGAAATCAGCTGCCGGCTGCCTCCAACACTGTGGGTCCCTGTGGCTAGGATGAGGATCGAGTGTTTTCACCCACTTGGGCTAATTGCCGCTCTGCCATTATGTGCATGGTGGAAAGCATTCCCTTGGCACACAGGGAAGCCTGTGATGTGGCGTGTTTGCATTCACCCAGTAACTCTCCCTCAAATGACACAGAACGCCTTCCAGTTATGGCTAGGAGAGATCTGTCCAACACCTCCTCAGACTGCAATCTTCAAAATAGTAATTACAAGAAAATAAAAAGGTTTTGATCCTGCAAGTCTATTTCAAATGTAACTCCCAGAAGCAGTAGACTTTTCAATTGAGCAAAGCCCATAAGCAAAAAAAACTGATGTTAATTAGTGAGAAATTAACATGAACTCACTAATATCTATATTTTGAAATATTAAAATATGAAATGTCTTAATACTAAAATATTAATATGAAGTATTTTAACATTCTTTTGTTCCTAATCACAGGAGTAAACTCCTTAACGTTACTGAAGGATATCTATACATCGGTTCCTGAAAAGCAGCACAGTTTGTTGAACAATCTTGATTGTCAGCAAAACGGGTGATTGCATGAATCCCTCAAAGAGGCAGAGGTTCAGAACCCAGGAAAGCCCCTGACTGCCCACCACGGATGGCCAAGGGGGAGTCCAAGTGGCTGGATACAGCCTGTGAGGTAGTTTTGTAGGGTCCCTATGACAAGCCAAGCGGATAAAAAGTATTTTTGCAGGTATTTGTCAGCGAGGACTCAGAGGGTCTGGTGAAGCACCGCACAGATGCCGGGCCCACCACTGAACATCTGGCTGGGAGTAACAGTGGCTCTGGAGTGTAGGAAAGCTGACTCTGATAAACCAAATAATCCCTGCTAACACTGTGTAACAGGCGATCGCATCTCTCCCTGCTAACTCCAAGGGGGAATTAGTCACACAGTCGATTTGGGATGAACCTGAAGAAACAGCTTTTCACTCAGTGGGAAGCAAGAAACATTCAACCTCATTTTGTTCCTACACCTAAAACACTGGTGAAGAAATACATGTTTTACCAGAGGCGTTTTTTCCAGTGTCTCTCAAATCTCTGCCACTTTCCCAGCGCTCTTAAGACAATTCTTCAACAGAATTCCTCCCTCTGTCACTGGGTTTGCTCAGGTCTCATTGCACTTTGGCAGCTGCTGAGAGCATGCAGCGCACAGGCTATGTAGCTCATGGGGCATACACTCCAAAGGAACAGGGCAAAGACAGACTTACGTCCCTTCTACTTAACACAGATTCTGGCCTGAATTTTGTCCCGGTGCAACACGGAATATCCCCAGGTTCTGCTATAATTTGATTGCAGCTGCCTCACTGCTGCCTCCAGGATAATGTGAAGATCAAAATCAGCTGAGGGCTCTCACCAGGTACTCAGGTCTCACTTGGCACTTTGCATACAGTCTGCATCAGTCCCACTGTCCTCATCAAAATGGCTATTTCCCTCTTTTCAAAGACAGAAAACACCCACATCTGCTATATTTGGATGCTGGACATCTGAAAAAAGAATCACCCATGAAAACAGCCTGAATGAACTTGCTGAATGGCAAACCACTGCCAGCTAGACTGAATGATTTTTCTTGCAGAGTTGTTTTTGCTATTTTCTCCTCTGAAAGCAACAGAAAAGGATGGGAGAAAGAGCTGGTTTCTTTTCTCATGCATGTACCCATCATCAACAACTTTATTAAGTCCAAAGAACAGAATCTTTCTTCCCGGTGATGATGCAATAACTGACAATCCAAATCCTGCGCGCAATACTCAGAGTTGGCAGGCAGGAAAATGACTTCTGGGTTGTTTTTCTTGTTCTTAAAACTTATAAATTCAACAAAAGTATTTCAGATGTTATTGCAAGGTAATAAATATGGAACCTCCTTACCTCAGAGTCCAGAAATCTCAGGGAGAGAAGTAGCTAACACAGACACAGTGAAACAGAAACATGAATCTCTTTGAGAACAAGGCAAGGGAAAACCAGAGAGCAAGGCAAGCAGATGAGGGATTGTTCTGAGGTCCCATTTTTCAGTGAAGAGGGTGGGTGGTACAAGATAAAATCAGGAATTTGACTTCTTAGGACAGATGGATTTGAAAAAATGAAAAAAAAATCTACAGGCCAAACTAAAAATGGTTATCATGGTGAAGTTATGGGTTGTTTCATCCTGCCAAAGAAAATAGCTTGCATCCTGAAGCAGTAAAGGTTACATGCATGGAAAATGGATCTATCCCTAAGGACTAACTAATATACTGCAATTATTATTATAATTTTTTCAGAAAGCTTTGAGAAAACCAGGGGACACTGAGTTACTTAGTCTGACTACGTCTACAAAAGTCTTAAGAGAAGATGTTCCAGCCTAGAATTCTTTTCATATTCCTAGCCTGGCTAAAATCAGCTAACGCTGTTTGAGGAGTGAAGGCAGTATTACTTCAGCAATTAACAAGAACTGTTTTGGATTACTGATACGCTAAAAATGCTTTGAATTTCAATAACATTGAAGTTATTTCTTAATACAGCTCATGCCACTTCCACAGGTGATCTACCCAAGTAAAATGCAATCACTTCTGGAATTTCTGCTAAGTACAGGTACTACAGGGAAAAAACCCCACACTTCTGACAAGGCTGTATCAATCTCCACTTATCTGCTGTTTTGCTAAGACTGCCAAGGTATTCTGAAAGGCACAGACTCCAGCCTTGCACTTACACTTAATGCAGCCTTTCTGCAGGGTTTGCTGCATGATTAGTTATATTATTATAGCTTTATAATAGTTAATATATAAGAATATTGCTTCTTTTTGGAGCAATCTGCATGATCGCAAGAGAGTGTAAATTCCCCAGTGCCCCATTTTTCTTAAAGGAGAAGTGTAGCCTAATGGTTAGAGGAAAGGATGGGACACCAGGATCTCCTGGGCTTCTTTCCCAGCTGTGCAAACTATTTAAGGACAGCTTCTCTTCCACAGAAATCAATGAGACTCTGTACTGAACTTTCCTGGGAACACGATAAAATCCTTAATCTCTCTTTGCCTTCCTACCCTATCCTGCAAGATATCCAGCACACTAGCTCAGCCAGTCCAGCAAAGCCCTTAAGCAGATGCATGTTCAGTGCAGCATTGCTGCAGCCAAAGCCAGTGCTCGCCATAAGCGTGTCTCTAAGCACGCGGCCATTTCCAGAGCCAGGAATGAGTAGGGGGCAATTATACTCATCTACCTCTGAAGGATGTTTCAAACATTAAGTAATAGGATTCTTGGAAACTGGGCACAGGATGCAACAGAATGGGATTATCATTTCTATCCCTATTCTTAATACCTATTAATGGAAATAGCTGATAGAGTATCTATAGCTATGCATATACAACATCTCTCCCATCCTGTCAAGGCAGAGCATTATCTGGTAAAGAAGCAGTGGTTTCAGGTTTGAGGGGGAACCAGTAAAAGGAAAAACTGTTTATAACACATTAAACAGATACTGTTTGGAGGTTTACACTATGATTCTCCCCAGGGAAGCCAGAACCTACCTACAAGGTGTGTTGAGTTTGTTCCTCATTCCTTCTTTCTTTTTTTTTTAAACTTCTTTTGAAATTACTGAGTGCAGAGCATACCTTGCCCCGGGGGAACATATTGCTGAGCTGTTACTCACACTATAAAAGCGTGCCACTTCTCCCTCCTCCCTTTCTTTGAGGCCCCATTTTGAGGTGAGGAAAGGGCTGACTAGCCAAACCATCAGACCCCGAGGCTTATCTGCCCTGGGGCATGCTGGGGGATGCTTTGGGGGGCTCAGCCTTGGTGCCTGGCTCTGGGGAGCTCATTTTGGCTGGGAATGTTCCAGCCTGGGATCATGCTGGGCTTCAAGAGCATGGTCTGGAGGTCTGGTGTATCTATCTCCCAAAGTTGTTCTACTTTGGCAGCTGGGATTGGCTTAAGGGGCTTGCTTTGGAGGGAAGAGTCTCCCATTAAAGACTGTTGTTTCTCTCTCCTAAATGACTGGCTTTAGACAGGTTGGGAATTAGGAGGGGGGAAAAAAGGGAGTGTCCTCTGAAATTTAAAGCTAAACCCCCTCACTCCCTGTCTCAGTGGACTCTGCCCCTCTTCTGTTTGCTTTTCCCTCGGCGTCCGACGGAGGTTGGCCCACAGCTGAGACCAACACAGGGTCACATCGATGCCCAAGTGTCAGCAGTCTCAGGCACCTTCCCCTTCCCCTTCAGTGCAGCAGGCAGCCGAGGCACCTCATAGGTCTCTGGGCTGCAAGAAAAAGGAGAAATTCTTTAGAGCTTATAAACTTCACTGAGTTCATGCATCCCCATGAACCTGCAGCCTTCAGCTCCCTAACACACTGCAACCCAAGCTATGTGAATGAGGAGAAAATCATCAACGTAGTTAGCAACCTGCCATGAAATTCACTGGTTAAATTACTGGATAAATATTTGAGTGGATCTAGCTGACAGGGATGTCATGCTTGCAGTCTTAAAATAGGAAGGTAATGGGAAATGAGGGAGAAATGAGCCAAGAAACAGGAACAGGAATGTGATTTCTGGTAATACAGCTCATGTTCATCAGTGCCTTTTTAGCAATACAGAGGATGTGTGTGGTGAAACTGAGAGCAAGGCACCGTCATTAAAACAAACTGAGAGAAATTGCAGCTATGAAGAAACAGAGCATTAAGCAGCAGTTCTCCGGGAATATGGCTGGTGAACGAATTTATGGGGATTTACATCAGCTGAACCTGGCAGGTAGTTTTTAACGTGCTTGCAAGAAGCAGACATAGCTATTTCCAGTAAAACCTTGGGAAGCTGTGGCGGGTGTGGGCTCGCTGGAGAGGCATGATGCTCACATCGGCCTCTGACAGTGCTCGAGTTGTGGCTCCATGTTGGCTCCTCTACCTGCCACCTCCACGAGGGTTTGTTCCCTCTGCAGCCTGAGGACCCTGCGTTTAATACAAAAGATGAAAGGAAAAGGTCGTTCTGTTGTACAAATGCGTCAGGCCAGCCCACAGCAGCCAGCAAGATTCTGCTCATGAGCTGTCGAAACAAGCACACATGCGACTCTGAGCAGCGTCAGCGAGGGCAGGATTAGGCATCACCACATCCATCAGGACAAGCTTGTGAAGGTCTCTAAGGATCATATTTGTGTCATTCAGAGTAAATAGTCTGGCAAATAACATCTAATTAATTTTTTACTGATTTTGCAAAAGTTTCCCCTTTCCTCAACACGGCATTGACTGGCCCTGCATAACATTTGGCATTGGCCCATGTGGTGTACGCAGTCACTTTGCTCCTTGATGTTACCTCATCAAAGAGCAGCTGAAAATGACATTTCCAGCCAGACGGTTTTCAAGAGTGGCCGGTGAACTCGCTCTGCCCTGTGGCCTCCAACTCGTGATTAGATAGGTTTCCTGTATGTCAATTCAGCTACAGATCGGTGATAAATTTAAGATTGCGACATGTGGACCAGAAAAAAAAAATAAAATCATGACAGGCTATTTTTGGTTTCAAAAGAAACTCCTCTCACTAGGTCTCTTCAAGCCCTCACCTTCATGTACAGCTGCAGTGGATAAGGAAAACAGGATGCAGGGTTGTAGTGTTGGAGGAATCCAGTGTAAATTAAAGGAGACAAGCTGGTCCCTGTGTGTTGCCTTGGTTAGACCTCAACCTTTGAGCAAGGTGAGCAGTTGTCGCTTACTGGTGACTCTCCCAGTAACAGCATTGCACAGCTGCCAGAGCATTTATACTGGGCCATAGCCGCGTCTCACTTTTTCCTCCCACTGTGTCACCTCCTTCCCTTGTGCTGACAAGTGATTTAGACAGCCTGCCCTGCTGGCCCTGCATTTGAAATGTAAATCAAACACATGGGACATAAAGCTGGGTTTCAAAGTTGACTATTAACTAGGGCGGAAGGGGTGGCGTAGCAAAAACAAACAGTTCCAAGTTCAAGTCTGAAACCATAAGAGCCGGCTGAAAAACCTTCCTCCTCTTCCATCGCCAGCCAGCGTGCGGGTGAGCACTTCTCCTGGGGCAGAACGTATATAGTGGTTCCCCAATTTCCTAACCCAGGTGCTCGGACTTCAAATCAAGTCTGACAACGGACTTCAAAGGGAGGAGGATGCTGGGGTGCGACTGCTGGCCTCACACATTAGTGTGCTGTGGCCTTAGTCAAGGGTTTCTTGTAGTTCTTGATGTCCTGAAAGCTTTTAACGTTGAGCTCTGCAGTGTGCTTGATTCAATATCTAACATCCCAGAAGGCTAAATTAACGGTCTCTGGTATGGAGAATAGGGTGTTTAAAAGCAGCATTTACTCAGCTTCCCCCAGGAGAGCTAATGACCAGCCACACCTCACAAGATGTAGGGGTGCCCTAAACCTGGAGGCCCCTTTTGCTGTCCTAATGCTTTCAAAACCAGTGGAAGTTTTGCCCAAAAAAATACCAGAGGACCAAAGCAAATCGGCAGGAACACAATTTTTACCAAGCAGGGATGTACCTCTACTGTTACAGAATGTAGTTTAGTATTTCTTTACCTGTCACCCCAAATAGTTCTGGGGGAAAAAAACAACATCTCCTATTTTCTTTGAAATAATTTCTAGCATGATTTAGACAATTTATCTCTGATAATTCTATAGCGACACTCTCACCATTAAGGTCTGACTTGGAAATCAGAGACATGAGTAACTGAAAATGCTGAGAGGTTTGAGTCAGCTCTGCTAAGCCCACCCACTCAGGTACGTAGCAGTTTCCCAGGCTTGGCCAGGTGAGCAGCAAATCCTGCCTGGATATGAAGGGAGATATCATTGTTCTCAAGGACAATCCAACAGGAAAGAAAATCCTCACCTTAATCTGAATTCCTGAAAGCCGTATTTTTAATTCAAATTTTCTGCCGGTGAGAGCTGGTGAGAAGAGCAGCTGTGAGAAGCGCCATCCTCCAGTGAGTAGCCGTGGTCCAGCGGTGCTGGGCACCAGGCTGGCCGAGCAGGGGACGGCTCGAGCCTTCAAACACCTTGCTCTGATAAATGGGTCATGGCCCCTGGTAAACAGGGGTGTCCTGGGACTCCAGGGAGCACCTCTGACTGTCAACCAGGGCACCCTTGGACACATCATTGCATCTTTCCACACCTCAGCTTCCTTATCTGTGGAGTAACAACACTTTACCGCTTTTGAAAATCGATTTTGGGGAGGGAAGCAACACCGTGGCACTGCTGAGCGATATTTCCCCGTAGGCTCATTTCTGTATTCCTGTCCACAACACCGTCAACAACGGGAAGGGCTCCGCTGGTGTATGTGTGTGCACAGGCGGCTTTTCCATCTTGGGGATCAGCTCCACCCCGGTGCTCTCTGAAGGCAGAAAGTACTAAGTGCAATTTCACACGAGCCGCCAACCAACATATCTGTTAGTAACATTCCTCTGTTGATAGCCTGGACCGTTTTCAAACAGGCTTTGTCATCTCCTCCAATCTGGGAAAGCATTGTCTGAAACCATATAGGATTATAATTATGTAGTAGTCTTCCTGTAAATAAAGTGTTGTCGTAGTGAAGTAAACTGCTCTGCTCCCCCTTAGGCTGCGTCGCAGAGCAAGTTGAAAGCAATTTGCTAGAGTAGCAGTGAGGATACCGTTGCATGCTCTTCATTTCCATTAAACGACTGGATCTAACTCTCTTTTATTTTTAGGCTAACCATGCTGAGCTTTAAAATTGCCTTGATTATAATGTAGCTTTTAAATGATTTGTCGTGGCTGATCGTTTTGCATATGAAAGTCGCTGCTAGCTGATTAGGAAAAAAAAATCCACCATTGCTTCTTCTATTGCTTAGAAAACTGCAGTCCTCAATCTGCAGCTTGGAAAGTGTGTTGCCATGGAAATGATGCTTATGCTGTCGTAAATAAAAGTATTCTAGGGTCGCCAGGGTCTGCGGCATAAACAGGGGCACGAATACTGTCTGGAAAAGTGCCAGAGTGGTTTAAACATATAGGAAGATAATTTCAATGGTATTTCACTTTCACTGTTATCATCAGAAGGACTGATGAAGGTTAACATGTAGCTGTAACCTTGACACAAAAACAGAGCAGAAAAAGTCTTAGCTATTGACATTAATAACAGAGTAGAGAAAACAACATCGTAGCCCTCCTGACCAGTATTTCCCTGCTCAATCAGATCAGTGTTCCTCTTCCATTGTATTTCTCACACACTCAACAGTGAAATCTAATTCTATGTTCATTCAGGGACAGTTTTACTGAATTCATGAGCACAGCACATGAGAGCTTAGGAAAACCAGTTGCTGCTGTATCGTGGACTACAGGCTCGCACAGCAAATCTTCCCTCATTCCCCAGCTACATCCCACTCACAGCCCAGGAGCAACCATGGGAAACTGGCCTTTCCTTGGAGGGGAAGTGCTTTTGAACAAGCACCCGGCCAAGGGAAGGAGCACCTGTGCCTTTCGCTGCTTCTTTGTGAGGGCGATGTGAAACGACTCCACGTGGGACCGAGAGACAGCACTGACACTGCTTCCAAGGAGAAATGCAGAGGTCGGTGACAGACAGGGTTTGGGATGCCTCCATTGGTGTGAGTCCTCAGGAGCAAAGCAGGCAGCTACTGTTTCTGGGGGGTTCTTAATTGTTCAATGGACTGCTCAATGGCATTAAATGGGCCATACCATGAAGCTGCCTTGGGCAGTATCAGAGCAAGGATACATGCTTTTCTCTTTGTATTTTTAATACCCACACAAGCATCTAGAGCACAGGCAGTCACTTTAAATAATGCTACAGGGATTGCAAATGCCACAGCTTGCTTATTTACTTACTGTGTCTTAGTCTGCCCAAAATGTGGAAATAATGTTTCCAGAGATGCTGGAATTCATGTGCCTGTTGAGGATCCTGGCTCCTGTCCTGGATGATATTGCATATTCAAGAGATGATTCACTCACTCCTGAGAGGGAGGAAGGACTGTACCAGCTGTACCACCTCTCCGTCGCTGACTGACAGCGCTGGGATGTTTCCACAAGGAAGCCTCGTGCCTCCAGGTTAAGCCAGCAGTTATGGAACAAACAAAAGAGAAGTGAAATGGAGAGATGATTCACGGGGAGAGAAAACAAAAGAGAATTGGAAAGGTGACGCCGAGCCAGACTGACAACAAAATTTTCATGTCTCGGCCCAAAATATGCAGACAGGATTCTGCTTTTCTTTCATGCGTAAATTAACAATGTCCTTTGCCATCTGCAGGGGAGGATCCAGGAGGGAACAGCTCAGCTTTCAGGGCTTTGCCACCCCACTCCTGCAAAAGGGTGGCCAAACTCACATCCAGCAGCACTCCGTTAAACACAAGTTAGACCCAGCCCCAACACCCTTGACTGCTCCGCAAAGTGACTTCAAAGTTCAAGAAATGAGTTTTCCCTTTTGCGCTCCGGTTTTTTAAAAAGAAATCATCCCTGCTGGGACAGGAACCGTGTGGGATACAGGGCTGATACCACACGCATTACACACCTCGCCAGACATCTATCACAGAAGGGCTGGCCGAGGCTTTGAAGGCAGCTGACGGCTCCCAGCTGGCTGGGGGCTCGCTTGCATGGCCTCTGTGGCTTGTTACTGGGAATAAGGTGAAAAAGCTGGGCTCAAAGGTTGCCCACAATGACCAAGAGAGAAAAAATTCCTCCTGCCACTCCTGTGCTAATCAAAGGGGTGTGGGGAGGAAGTTTCGATCGCTTGTGTCCCACATTGCCAAACAGAAAAACATATATATATATATACACACATATATATTAATTACACAGCCAATTCCTGTATTAAGGAAGAAGCCTCCATGCTATCAGTCTTGAAATTAATCTTGCCTTTGGTATATGGAAACCAAGCCAGACAGTCGAAGCTCCCTTGAAACGTCTTTCAAACACACCTGAACTGTTTACTCCGAGCTTTTACTGCTGGCAGTACCTGGGACATCGCCTGAGAGATTTCCTACAGTTTGTGATCTTAGCAGGTCAAAGTTTCCAAAGGTGGGGAGAAGAGAGGCAATCCCTTCCCTGACTGTACGAAAGGTATGTGCCTCTGAGCTACTAATTTAGAACCAATGAATCAGAAATAAGTAACATAAAAACCATCTAACGTTTGTGTTTACAGAGCACCTCCTCTAAGCAGACAAAAGCGTGTGTCAACAGGGAAACGGCCACGGAGAGCCTGCGTGGCAAGCGGCTCGGCGTATTTAAACAGCTTTTGCAAAGATGTTAACATGTTGCTAGGGAAGCAAGAGCCCGGCACGCATACAGGTGCCCTCCTGCACCGAGACCCGCCATCCGTACAATGGGAAAACGGAGCTGCCCCTGCGCTCGCAGCTTTTTGTTTTCATCTTTGCAGCTTAAAAAAGGCAGTTCGTCCAGCAGCTGATTAATGGTCCTTCTGCAGAAACTGCATTTTGTGCATATTTAAAAATCTTGCGGTAGATAACACTTTGAACTAAAACATAATAGGTTCATTTTTTTTTCCTGATAGCATCTGGCATCCACAAGTTTTAAAACCTCGTTTTTTAAAAGATCCTTTTCTAGCTCGAACAAAGGTGACCAGGCGCGCGTGTGCGTGCATTGCCCTGCGCACATGTGGCTGGTGGATGCTGTGGGCACATCGCTAGAGCAGCTCTCGGCCACACCGACACGTCTCAGACCACGGGCAGAGACATCCCAGTCCGGCACCAAGAGGACCTCCTGGGTTGAGAGTAAACTGAAAGGCTACAAAAGGGCTACAAAGATGAGGAGGGGACTGGAGCATCTCTCCTAAGAGGAAACGCTGAGGGAGCTGGGCTTGTTCAGCCTGAAGAAGAGAAGGCTGAGAGGGGACCTTAGAAATGCTTACAAATATCTGAAGGGTGGGTGTCAGGAGGATGGGGCCAGACTCTTTTCAGTGGTGCCCAGTG
>Ga0065711_1028740_pt1 | contig 39444 bp, 26 predicted proteins | sample Hoacrofraction12_FD_59098 | JGI IMG/M metagenome (GOLD analysis project Ga0065711, IMG submission 59098) | Hoatzin crop microbial communities from Cojedes, Venezuela - Epithelial fraction 12 v2 (version 2) | ecosystem: Host-associated > Birds > Digestive system > Esophagus > Crop | place... | reverse complement strand
CTGATCAGGCTTAGAAAGATAGGACCATTGCTAATTCCAGGGAATACTGCTCTAAAGCAGCCAAGCTGCCTTGAGAAAATGCAACCAGAGCAGCGTTATCAAGTTCGAGTATCAAAATAATGAGGTACAACAGGTGGGGGATGTGGTGGTTGGAGGCTGTCTTGGGTCAGAGTCTTTCTTGGGCTTGGCGACCATGAAATGGTGAGAGTTCTCAGTTTGAGGGGAAGTAAAGAGGGGGGCCAGCAAAACCACCACCATGGACTTTCGGAGGGCAGACTTTGGCCTGTTCAGGATGCTGGTTGAGAGGGTCCCCTGGGAAAGAGTCCTGAAGGGCAAAGAGGTCCAGGCAGGCTGGACATTCTTCAAGCACGAAGGCTTAAAGGCACAGGAGTAGGCAGTCCCCATGTGCCGCAAGAAGAACCAGCGGGGAAGACGACAGGCCTGGCTGAACAGGGAGTTCTTGCTGGGACTCAGCAAAAAAAGGAGGGTTTACCACCTATGGAAGAAAGGGCAGACGACTCAAGAGGAGTACAGGGCTCTCGTTAGGTCATGCAGAGAGGAAATTAGAAAGGCAAAAACCCAGCTACAAGTCAGGCTGGCCACTGTTGTAAGGCACAACAAAAAATGTTTTTACAAATACATCAACTACAAAAAGAGAGCCAAAGAGGGTCTCCATCCATTATTGGATGCGAGGAAGAATATTGCCAACAAGGATGAGGAAAAGGCTGAGGTACTTAATGCCTTCTTTGCCTCGGTCTTTAATAGTCAGACTGGTTATTCCCAAGGTACTCAGCCCCCAGTGACTGAAGACAGGGAAGGAGAGCAGACTAAACCTCCCACAATCCAGGAGGAAGCAGTTAGCAACCTGCTATGTCACCTGGACACTCACAAGTCTATGGGGCCAAATGAGATCCACCCAAGAGTGCTGAGGGAACTGGCGAAGGAGCTGGCCAAGCCACTCTGCATCATCTATCAGCAGTCCTGGCTAACAGGGGAGGTCCCAGGTGACTGGAGGATCGCCATTGTAACATCCATCTACACAAATGGATGGAAGGAGGGTCCTGGGAACTACAGGCCTGTCAGCATGACCTTGGTGCTGGGGAAAATTATGGAGCGACTCATCCGGAGTGTACTCACCAGGCATGTGAAGGACAACGAGGGGATCAGGCCCAGCCAGCATGGGTTCATGAAAGGCAGGTACTGCCTGACCAACCTGATCTCCTTCTATGACCAGGTGGCCTGCCTAGAGGATGAGGGAAAGGCTGTGGCTGTTGTCTCTCTGGACTTTCGTAAAGCCTTTGACACTGTTCCCCACAGTATCCTCCTGGAGAATCTAGCTGCCCATGATCTGAATGGGTGTACTCTCTGCCGAATAAAGAACTGGCTGAATGGCTGGGCTGGGTCCAGAGAGTGGTGGCGAATGGAGTTAAATCCAACAGGCGGCTGGTCACAAGAGGTGTTCCCCAGGGCTCAGTTTTGGGTCTGGTCTTGTTTAACATCTTCAGCAATGATCTGGATGAGGGGATTGAGTGCTCCCTCAGTAAGTTTGCAGATGACACCAAGCTGGGCAGGAGTGTTTATCTGCTCGAGGGTAGGAAGGCTCTGCAGAGGGATCTGGACAGTCTGGATCCATGGGCTTAGGCCAACTGTATGAGGTTCAACAAGGCCAAGTGCCGCGTCCTGCCCTTTGGTCACAACAACCCCATGCAACACTACAGGCTTGGGGAGAAGTGGCTGGAAAGCTGCCTGGCAGAAAAGGACTTGGGGGTGTTGGTTGACAGTGGGATATGAGCCAACAGTGTGCCGAGGTGGCCAAGAAGGCCAACAGCATCCTGGCTTTTATCAGGAATAGTGTGGCCAGCAGGAGTAGGCAAGTGATCGTGCCCCTGTACTCAGCACTGGTGAGGCTGCAACTCGAGTACTGTGTTCAGTTTTGGGCCCCTCACTGCAAGAAGGACATTGAGGTGTTGGAGTATGTCCAGAGAAGGGCAAGGAGGCTCGTGAAGTGTCTAGAGAACGAGTCTTATGAGGACTGGCTGTTTAGTCTGGAGAAGAGGATGCTGAGGGGGGACCATATTGCTTTCTACAACTACCTGAAAGAAGGTTGTAGTGAGGCAACTGTTGGTCTCTTCTCCCAGGTAACTAGCAATAGGAGGAGAGGCAAGGGCCTCAAGTTGCATCAGGGGAGGTTTAGATTGGATATTAAGAAAAAATTCTTTACTGAAGGAGTGGTCAGACATTGGAACAAGCTGCGCAGGGAGGTAGTAGAATCCACATCCATGGAGGTGTTCAAAAAACGTGTAGATGTGGCACTTCGGGATATGGTTTAGTAGGCATGGTGGTGTTGGGTGGATGGTTGGACTTGATGATCTTATAGAGGTCTTTTCCAACTTATGATTCTATGAAAAAAAAAGAAAGACCGCTGGGGTTAGGGTAGCTATTTTGATGCACGTTTTTTCTCTGATTAGAAGTAGAACTTTATAAAACTACTATTTTCCGTTTCTGAGGAATTTTGTCAGTGACATTTGATACAGAACAATGTAGCTATCTTTAGTTTTAACAGATTACTTGGGAAGACTTATTCAGACATGTCCATCCTATTCTGGAACTCAGACTGTGGCCCAGGGAAGGTGTGCTATATTGCCTAGTGGGAAACCAGGGCTTATCCACAAACAGAAAGCATAGCACATCCCAGATTACTCTGCAGCTTTGTTGTGCATGGTGTTTCTGTGTGCCACAGGAAGCCTCCCCCACTCAGGTGAGTCAGTTCATGCTAACTTGAGCCAAAGAGGCACTCATTTTCTGGTCATTTGAGATTTTGCACTATTTTTTACTAATTTTTAGTGCATCGTACTTGGCATTGTATCTTATTTGCAAAAAAATAGGATTTCAGGTAGGGTACATCTCTGGAGGGACATGACTGGCCTCTTTCATGGAAGTATCCATGGCTTTCATCCAGATAGCATTTGTAGTGTTCTTTTTTCTTGTCAAGAAGCCCACTTCAAAGCAACATACCTTGTTATTATAGTAGAAGGGCTGAGGCTGGGAGGTCTCTAGTCTTTGACCCATCTCAGGGTGATAGCAGCCCAGAAGGGATCTCCTGAAGGCTCCTGGATACTCCTGAGCTAACTGAGGATAAGTAGAGCAGCTGTTTCTGATTTCCTGTTTTTTTCTTTCAGTGGAAAAGGAGTGAAGATATTCTCTAATTTCTAGCCTTCTCCAGTCTCTCCCATTGCTGTGCAAGGGCAGGCTGCAGCCCATCTCCACATAAATGAGATTTCTGCTTCCAAAGGAGTTTCACTACGCTAAAAACAGTGAGTTCTCTGCCACAGACCTCATTCTGGAGCTACTGCATGCATATGGGGAAAATGCACCTCTCTGTTGTATCTGTGAAGAAGAGGGAGCAAGGAATGCAAATTTCAAGTCTGAAAAGAACTAAGCCCTGTAAATATAAGAAGGATTTTTTCTCTGAGTACACAACATGGATCCCACCATCAGTGTTCATGTATCTGGGGTCATGAATCATTCACACTATTTGCACTGCCGTTCTTTCAACAATTGCAGCAGGTTGCAAACTGCAAGGCAAACTTCATGTTTACTTTCTAACCCAAATTAAAGCTTTAAATAAAACCTCATAAACTTTGGAATCAGTTCCATTCTGCTATTTTCAATGCACAGATTGATCTGGTTGAGACAAAACCTCTTCTACAGCCTCTGCTGGGGCACATTGATGTCTTACACAACCTGGGATGAACTCATTCTGATTTCTGCCATGCAAAGACCATTCTTTTGAGCAAGCACTCTGAGTGAAATAGTCAGTAAATACAAATTAGGTCAGCCTCCAAAGAAACCATGTGAATTTCCTCTGATGGACAGGGAAGTATTTCTAGCTATCCATAGAACAAAGAAATTACTACAAAGTTTTCTAAAAAGCAGTACTGGCAGTGGATTCTGCACTAGCACTGAGGCCAGCCTGGGGTGGTAGCTGCATCGCAGCTGTCTTGGTCTTTATGGACTTAGTTGGGAGTATGAAGAGATGGGTGTTTCTCTGACAGACACGAAGACAAACACAGCATCCATACATGAATGAGGCACTACCCTCAAGTTATTAGAGATTCAGAGTTATCACAGGCACTGCTTTTAAGAGGAAAGGACAGACTGATAACTTTTCTGAGTACATTATCTTTTTTTTCCCCAGCATAGCTCGTTTCCAAGGGACTAAGGTGTACACTCCAGTGTACACCCCAGCTGAACATCTTTCTATGCAGTCATCTCACCACGTAGCAGCACAACCTTATAATCCCTCAATGTATTCCTGTTCTTCCCTGTGACTCTTAGTATGAACTATAACTTTCAGAAATTATTTTCTCCTACAAACGTACAAATGCTTTCCTTAACTCATCTCCTGTTGTTTTTTTACTTTCTCAACTGTAGTTCGTAGCATCAAGCCTCACAAAACTAAATTAAATCAGACCAGGCTGCACATAAAAACAGCTGATATTTTATTTTATTTGCAACATAATTGGTAATTTCATTTTCCTTTGAATTACTGCCACATTATTATAATATGATTAAACAGAAAGGAAATATTTAAGCGTTAATAAAATAAATATTGCAAGATGAATCAGCAAGAGGTTTGCTTAGCATTTTTTTCTGTATGAATCTGCAAGTTCTAGAATAAAAATTAATAAATCGTATACAGGGTCTGCAGACATGTGACAGCAAAACCATAATATTTTTGCTGTTCTTCAAGGAAAATATTTCTACTGTGAGTAGCAATACTTTTTAGAATATGAATTGCTAAGCTTTATACTCCATTTACCTGACTTATATTTTCAAATGTTTTTTCCTGGTTAAGGAAAAGCAAGATTTTAATAACCATTTGTTCTAGCCTGTGATGCTTTAGCGGTTTGTTAGACTGTCTGGGAATTGATCAGTATTTCAAAGATTTCAATTAGCTGGTTTAGTTCCAGTTAGAGGCTGTGGTTGCCTAGAGGGAAAGCATCAGTAAGAGAGCCCCCTTCAGCCCTCCTTACCTTTATTTTCAACATTTTGGTACAGAATCTAGTGTCACTCAATCTAATCCGTTCTGTGCTCTGACTGGAACCCTAATATTTATAACTAAGACACAACTACAAAAAAAAGCTTACTTGGTCTTTTGAAAGTTTTGGGAAAGCAAGAGGTCAAACTGTCAGATGAAACAGAAAATAAGAGTTACATTGGTTTTCACCATGGCCCAAATTCTGCTCAGAGAATGAAATATACCTTGTGTGAACACTGATATAAAATATCAACATGAGATACCTCACTGAAGTCAGGGCTACACGTACTGTGAGAAGCTGTACAGACCTCATTGTCACTTTCAATTTTCAAAACCATATGAAAATCAAAATTTCAAAATATTTTTCAAAATTTCTGCCACACTATGCACCTTATAAGGAGTTAACAATACAAATGGCAAAAAATAGTGTGCCTGACTGACAAATTAACTATAACATGCCTTTTTTTCCTGATGACTTCCACAAATTAGTGGTGGGATCTTTTGAATAAAATTATTTTATTCTTTTTCTTGAAATTACACTTTAGCTTAATTTGTAGAGATGTCGGTGGAAGTCTGTAGACATCTTAGACTACAGTCCTAAGGTCTGTTGATATAATCATCTAGTAGCCCCTAAATTATTTCTGTGCTAAAAATTGTGGTAATTGCCAAGGTTAGAAACACAGCCTTTATAAACTCATTTCTCTATCCTCTACATATGTATCAGCCAGGAAAAAATGTGAAGTTTCTCTATCATCAAACCAGTTCATTTAAAATTCTAGTCATATAGATCATTGTCCCTCAGCACAAAGGGGTCTGCTTAAAGCAAGAAGGCGTTAGAAATAGACTTTTAGCATCAGTCACGCCTTCTCCTCAAAAAAAATCCCCAAATCTCCAGGTTAAACAGACTTAGTTGTGGTCATCCAGGCAAGTCCTTAAGGTAAATATAATCAGTCCTGAGACTCACCTTCCTTTAAAATACCATTTTTATAAGGTGCAGTGATTGTTATTTCATTTTTTCTCTATAATCCTGCTTAGCTTGATTTTTATCAAGAAAAATATATATAGTAAAATATAAATATTCATATACATATATACACATGTGCATACATATACAGTAACAATCCCTCCTACTTCATTCTAGCAGCTGAAAAGCTCCAGCTGAAAAGGCAGGGTCCCACTCCAGGATATTCCATGGGTCCCTTGCTGTGACATCTCCGTTTAGGGACCCATGGATACAAATGCTTCTAGTCTGATAATGAGATGAAAAGAAACTGCTGATACTACCTCAAAAATGTTTTCACTGAAAATGTCCTAAGAATGCAAAAAATGATGGTATTTAAGATTATTCTCGTTTCCTTGAGTGCCCATCACAGAGAAAGAACTTGCTTGTATTTCAAACCACAGTTATCTTTGGGAATATCTGTCCCATTTACTGGCATGTATGGTTATAGTACATTATTTCATAAATCTCCTTCCTTTGTCACATGTGTTAGCACCTACTGGTCCAGAAAACAAGAATGCAAATAAGAAAGGGAAGAAAGACCATTGTTTCCAAGAGGTTTTGTTTGCAAACAACAGAGTTGTATTGAATAAGGCCCAGCAAAGGCACACAGGAGTTATATTCAGTTTAGTTTGAGAATACATACAATTAGCCCTGACATTTAGGTTGTACTAAACACAAATAAAAATGTTATTCAAGCTAGATCACTCACGGAGCTATAGCATCTGTGAGATACCTGATGTGCAGAATGAAACAGAGTTGAGTGTGTAGCCTGTTTACTCACCATCAGGATTGTAAATGAGCCATAGGGGAAAGACTAGAGCCAACTGAAAGATTTTATTAAAATGCTATTATTTGTACTAATGATGTCAAGCTTGCAGATACAGTTCTTAGATAATAGTCACATCATGAAGGAGCAATAAATTTCACAAAAAAAAAGAATTCTCTTGCCTATTTTTTTTTTCTTAATGTTTTTCACCTTTCTATATTGATAAACATGGAGTTTTTCCAATAGAATATTTGGGAAGCAGATATCAATATTCTTAATGCCTCAGACCTGACGCTTGTTGAGGCATAACATCCTAATTGAAATTCAAGGTCTTGTGATCAAAATCTGCTAAACCAGATATCTTCACAGTGCAGCAACTATTAATACATTATTCCATATGGGTTAGAAAGCAAGTGGTAAATATGGACTTGTGCTTATATCCTTTCCATTACACAACTTGGTTATATTTTGGATTTTTAAAGGTGACTCTTCTAGAAGGTTGTTCAACCCTGTGAAATATAGTACATAATGTATTAGACCTCCAGTTTTCATGACAAATTAAATGGACTGCAGTCACAGGATCTCTCCATACTGCATCATTCCATCACAAACAGATCATGTAGATCCCAGTTCCACAACAGGCTTTGACGCCAAGATAGATATAAATGCAGAAGGATCCTTTAATTCGTTAAAGACATGAAATTCCCTCACAAGAAACAGAATCAATCAAAAAGATTCCTGATGAGAAAAACCAAGATCCCAAAGACCATAATCAAGAGCTACTTAGCCAAAGGAAATGTCTAAAACCTTACTATTAGGAGCAAAGATTCTAGAACAGTTGATACGCCATCACAAAGATGAAGGATATGGAGATATGGCGAAAAAATTACTTTGCAGCACCTTTAACTTATAAACTCATATTTTCATATGACAGCCTGCGCCACACCGGGATTTATCACCCTTTTTCAAACAAAACTTCTAACTTGTTTCCCTGGACTAAAAGACATGCTCTGTGCAAAGGGGACATTCCCAGAAATCACTGTCAGACATGTGAGTCTGCAAGGAACCATGACCTCACTTGCAAACAAAAATGAAACTTCTGTCAGTTTTACTTAAGGAAACAGATGGGAGGTCAGCAACTGAAAAAAAAAAAATAATAGCATGGATTCACTTGAAGAGATTGTATAATGCTTTCAGACAGATTTCCAGACAGTGATGCATATGCTCAACTATTTACAAAGAATGAGTTGATTTTTTAACAAAAATTACAGTAGCATGAACATTGGATATGCCAGGAAAGGGTTAGATGCTTTTGGATTCTTTTCTTCACTTGTGAGGAATCGGCAAAACCTTTACTCTTACAGATAACTTCTTCGGCTATTCTGCAAGCCCAGCTTCCAGAATTCCATCTACAAGGCCTAGTGGTATTGCTTTCTCCCCACCTGAAATGCCATATCATATGCAGATCTCCTGTGAAAAGGTGTTGGGAACAGGTTTCCCTTGAAGTAGGTATAAAAGAAAGTCTGATCTTAGGACTTCTTTTGGTGAGACAACTCCATAAGTAGCAGACACATCCACTCACAGGACTACAAGAAGTGGTGTTAGGGACAAAAATCAGCTGTGAAAGAGGGAAATAGGGTGAGAAACGATGCACCCACTATATATTTACATATAAATGTGATATCAATGGACATATATGAACAGGAAATAGCAAGTGCACGTGTCTTGGCTCTTGGCTGGGCACCCTTGAGTGCAACGACACCCCTCTTTGAGGGTCCTATTTTATCCAGGAACATGGGCAGGAGGTTCTGCCGTCCTCACTCCCTTTCCCCAGGGCCAGGGGTACACCAGACCAAGCTCTCTGCACTTCTCGAGCACCCTGAGGCTATCTGTTCTCAGCAGACCAGACAGCCCCTCAGACATTCTCATTTCTCCCGTGGGTGCCTCAGTTTCTTGCAGGTCCATCTTCCTCTGACAACAGAGTCTAGCACATTGTTTCACACAAGCACGGGGCTGCCTCTGCCGTCTTCCCTGTGTCGCTGCTGATGTTAAAAGCCATAGCGACAACAAAAGGAGTGAGCTGCCAGCTGCCAGTAGGAAAAACAAGGGGATTTATGTAGAAGGAGAAACAGATTGTTTCCTATGAAAAACTAATTTTATTTGTGCCAGAAAATAAGAGCAAAACAGTTAAAGGGACTTTTTTTTTTTTTGGTATGGCACTCCATTCTGATGGCCTTGGCCCAAGCACAGGGGCCATGTGAGCTAATGGGAGCAGGCAGGCATAAGGAAGGGGCATGATCACGTTACTCCACATGCAGACAGCATTCAGCTGGTGGGTTCCACCAGCTAACAGAGACCATCCTGGACGTGCACAGCACAGAAAACTGCCAGGGTGATGCAGCCAGCTCCTGGATGGGGTCTGTCCCACCCAGGTACACATCTCCACGAATGGACGATGCTTTAATTTGGTTTGTTTGCAGAAGACACTGAGTCATGCTGGGAGCACGTCGTCCGCTTCCACTAGCAATGCCAGCAACAATGCTTGCTGTTGCCATGGCTTTCACTGTTTCGCTACAACATTTGCTCATGAAAGATGTGTGTAATCTGAATTCGGGTGAAAAAGCCCTTGCATTGTTTCCTGAGCCTTACCTTTCCTTTGGAAAAAAATCATGGCTATTATTTTTGGATTACAGCGGGAAACTCCTGTCTAATTCAAAACAGCATCATGTATTGGCATACATCTCCCTTCACCTCTCCCCCTGCCAAAATGTCAGCTTTGCTTAGGATATGTGTCCTCTTGTGACTACAATGAAAGCTGTGTCCTCTTTGGTACAATTTATCATACAGGGTTCAGTGAGGCGCCAAGCAAGGAAGAAGAACATGAAACCTTATCAATGTGGTGTTTATTGACTAGTCATCTTGCTTTGTACTCATTTCCTCCCCTTAATTCCCTGCAAGTATATGTTGGCTCAAAATCAAAAGAAATGCAATAGTTAAAAAAATTTGTATGTTCTGGGATGAATGTATTATTCCATACATGCTGATGGTGCAATTATTTCTCTCCTGTGATAACTGAAAAAGTTTGTTAATAAAATTTGTTCCAGAAAAGCAGAGCATTATTCCATTATGCTGTTTGAATCCTAACAAATTAGTCTCTTTTTCCTTTGGAAAAATCAAGTTTTGCATCTAAGACATCATCCTAAGGTTCATTATTTACACACATTAAAGGAGGGAGGGGGGGGTGTACACAAACAAAATAATAAAAATATTTGGTTTTGCCAGTCCTACTTGGCCAAGAAAGAAGCAGAAAAGGATCACAGTCAGAACATGCTGTACCCAGCTCTTGCTGGCTAATGACTCCCTACTATAAAATTAACCCATCTGACCTAATGCTCTGCCTCAGCCCTACAATATCAGCCTGGAAACAGAGAAACTCCTGGTATAAAGCCAATTAACTTCACCTTTTAGCAGCAGCATGAGACATGCAGAAGACTGCAATCATTTTTCTGTGCATGACAGCATGCGATCCCTGCAGAAGCAGCAAGAGAGGGGAGAGGCCCCTTCTCAGTCCTGCTTTACCTTTTCCCTTTTTCTTTAATCCTTAATCCATCCAGCATTGCACCTTCTCCCACTCAGTGCTCGGCAGGGCAGCTACTCCTTGTGGTAAATCCTGTGCATGGGGTCAGAGCCCGTCCTACAGTAGCAGTGGGGAGCAGAAAGGCAGAAGGTCCTTGCCACTCATCTTTTTTTGTCCCTCAGGGGCTTGGATGTGGCTGGGGAGATGATGCAGGGCACTACCACCACCATTTGGATGAGGTGACCTTGTCTCAATGTTGCCATCCAAGTGACAGAAACCCAAGCCAGTCTTGCATAAGAAAGGACAGAAGGAAACAAGGGGAAAAAAGGGTAAGTAAAGGTAAACCAAAGGCTTTTCTTAAGCTTTCATGGAACTCACTTATCTAGGGCACAGTCCAGCCCCACAGACATGTCAATCTTTCACCAGAGGACCCTTGACAAGTTTTCTACTATTCTTGAATTATGTCTTTTTTTGGCTTCAGTGCAGTCCTGGGGTAAAAGTGTAGACTGCTCCTTTTATTATGTACCTTTTCCCAAGACAGAGAGCAGGACCTCCTATAAGTGTAATAACATCGGGAAATACAGATTTTGCTGATTTTCCTCTGCTTGAAAATATTCTCACAGCTACTCTACACAGAGGAAGAAGGAGGTGGTGATGATTCAGAGAAAGACCAAAGACTAAAGTAAAAAAATCCCTCAGGGAAGAAAGGAACTAGTGAACAAAAGTCAGGAACAGAAAGAAGACTGTTATGCCACAAATATAAAATGTATAGTCACATAAGCTCATAGGAAAGAAAATGAGACCTGACATCCTACAATGCTAGATTGATTAGGGAGGACTTGGAAGACGACCAAGGTCTGGGAATGGCATGGGAAATCATTTCAAAGGAGAAAGAACCTCACACTCTGCTACGGGGGACGGCAGCAGTACAATAACACATGAAGAGGATGTTGGAGAGCTGCCATGGACCCTGGGTTGCGGGGAAGCAAAAACATATGACAGTGTGTGTGGTTATAGTGGATACCTGCACAGCTTGCAACAGTGATGTGAAGGGTTGGGACCTTCAGACTCTAGAAAGTGCCAGATTTGAGAGACCAAGGGTTGTCTTCCAATTTGCCTGTCTGCCCCCTCCATGTTCAGGTACCTCTTAGAGACTTCCTACAGCACCCACAACTTAACAGCATCACTGTGAAACAGATATTACCACACTCCTGAATACACTTTGCAATATTTTTTTGTCCATTTGCTCCTTCTAACCAAGAGCTGAGATTTTCTTTACCATTGCTTTGATATTACAGACACAACAACGATAAACACCCTTTAATGGTAATTAATCATAGAATGATAGAATGCTTTGGGTTGGAAGGAACCTTTAGAGGTCATCTAGCCCACCCCCCCTGCAGTGAGTAGGGATATCTGCAACTGGATCAGGTTGCTCAGAGCTCCATGCAACCTGTCCTTGAATGTTTCCAGGGATGGGGCCTCCACTACCTCTCTGGGCAATTTATTCCAGTGTTTCACCACCCGCATGGTAAAAAATTGCTTCCTAATACACAGTCTAAATCTACCCTCCCTTAGTTTAAAGCCATCACTCCTTGTTCTTGCTAAAATGATTTTCCCCATCTTTCCTACAGGCTCACTTCAGCTACTGTCAGGCTGCTCTAAGGTCTCCCTGCAGTCCTCTCTTCTCCAGGTTAAACAGCCCCAACTCTCTCAACTTTTCCTCATAGAAGAGGTCCTCCAGCCCTCTGATTATCTTTGTGACCCTCCTCTGGACCCGCTCCAACAGCTTCTCCATGTTCTTCCTGTGCTGAGGGCTCCAGAGTTGGACACTGGACTCCTGGGTGTGGTTTCACCAGAGCAGAGCAGAGGGGCAGAGTCACCTTCCTTGACCTGCTGCCCACGCAGGGTATGGTTGGCCTTCTGAGCTGCGAGCGCACATTGGTGGCTCATGTCCAGCTTTTCATCCACCAGTATCCCCAATGTCTTCTCAGCAGGGCTGCTCTCAATCCCTTCATCCCCCAGCCTGTATTGATAGCGTGGGATTGCCCCGACCCATATGCAGGATGTTGCGCTTGGCCTTGTTGAACCTCATGAGGTTCACACAGGCACACCTCTCCAGCTTGTCCAGGTCCCTCTGGATGGCATCCCGTCCTTCTGGTATGTCAACTACACCAGTCAGCTTGGTGTCATCTGCAAACTTGCTGAGAGCGCACTCGATGTCACTAAGTCACTGACAAAAATGTTAAAGAGCACTGATCCTAGTATGGACCCCTGAGGGACACCTCTTGTCACCATTGTCCATTTGGACATTGAGCTGTTGACCATTACCCTCCAGCTGTGACCTTCCAGCCAATTCCTTATCCACCGAACACTTCACTCGTCGAGTCCATATTTCTCCACTTTAGAGAGAAGGATGTTGTGAGGGACTGGAACTTTGTGCATTTCTTTGCACACACAGAACATCCACCTAATCTAGGTACATTTTAATCACATTTTCACATCATTTCTCTTCTGACAAGGTCAAGGTACCTTTGAAACTTATTTTGTCCCCTGAAAACAAAGGCAAGTAATGTGTTTGAGCAAGAGTGGGGCAATATTTCTACCTGAACTTTTAATAAATTCCATCTTCCATAATGCCTAATTTACACACGAGCTTAATACACTCCATTTCAAGCCAGGGAGAAGGAAGACTCAGTTGTGTGTAGAAATATCCCCATTTCTAGTAGTCATATTGAGAGTTCAGACTATGTTATACCTCTACAGATTGGAAAACACTCAGGAAGGAGCTTGTGCCAAGCCTGTCCGTACAACACCAGCCATATGTTGGTATACTTCAGTAAACAAGTAGCAAACTCTATGTGGTGCCAACCTTTCCCCCCAAGAGCCTCAACAACGTGTTCATGGAGCAGATATTTTGGCCTCCACTCAGAGGGCAAATGTAGGTTATCTGAACATACCTTCCAACCATGACTCAGGTTTTTGCTCCCTCAGAAGTCAAGAATAATTGCCAAACAATGGGAATAAGGGTAAAGTATCTGTTGTTAGTGCAGGAAAAGCCATCTTTACATCTAGTTTACTGGTTTTCTGTAACAAAGGAAAGAATTCAATGAGATGCTTGGAAGCTAAAGTGAGTAGCCTCAAGGTTAAGTTCAGGAAGTGTAACAATTTGAATATAAAGAAGATGCAAATACTGGTTGCCCTTCTAGTCTTGATGGAAGAAGACATTAATAGCAAAAAGACTCACTGTAATATCCTTATGCCTAAAAACCCCCCAAACTCAGACCCTTACAAACACTACACACTGACTCTGCTTATGACGACTGAATAACGTTCCAACAGGCAAATAATTATGAAGAGAGATGGACAGGTAGCCAAGTAGACTTGGAAGACAACATCGAGCAAATTTTGTTTAAGTTGTTTGAAACAGCAAACTTTTGAAAACACTGATAGCACGAAAAAAAAACCCTGTGCTAGTCAAAACCCTCCGTTTTTTAGAATATGATAATTTCTTCGGGTTTATTTTCCTAGGGGGAAATATATCTGGTGGAACACTGATAAATCTCTTCACTAACTATTAATTACAAATTCAAACTGAATCTTTTTTGGCCTTGCAGAAACCTTTTTGTATTTGCTTTCCTTTCTACGTCTGGGTCTTATTTAACTTAATTTGATTAAAATGTAGACATTCAAAACTCAGAGTTTCTATGAAGATTGTCACCATTAATCAGTCTGGGGGGTATATTCACTGCATAAATAATATTTATCATGTATATTTTCTCTTTCTGTCAAATCCTGTTTGGCACTGGAGGAAGAAATATCATATATTTGAAAGACCACACTAAAATCTTCCCTCTCTCAACAGTTGCGAGGTGGCAGACACAAGGCTGGTCTGGGGGAGCTGGGGCAATACAATATATATTTCAGAAAGGAGAGAGAGTATAAAGCTTGTAAACATGCTGAAGCCCCTCATGTTAAATTTAAATGCTAGGTTCAGTACAAAAGTCTGGGTTATCATCTTGGACTAACAGTTTGTTTTGCTGCAGGCTCCTTATGCTGGTCACAAACCGGTCTGCTGGGGTGCTCCTCTGCAGATGTCTCAGTGCCATACGCATATGGTCCAACTCGTGGGGGGGTGAGCATGGATGCAATCATGGAGGACTTTGGGGCAGGCTGGATCATGACTGTTTATTCCTCATATTTCTACTTTTTTTCAGAAACAGCCTCCCAGGTGCAGTATGGTGCCCTGGGTCCTGATGATACTGTTGCACTTTTGGAAATGCAGTTCATGAAGCATGTGAGAATCAAACTTTGTTCTTGTGTTTTTCACTAGGGGAAGGGAAATGACCCAAACCGTGGCATGCATTATGAGCTCCGCGTGAGCACAGTTAACCACATAGGACAGTGAGTAAATTGCATCGTCTTTATAGCTTCCAGGAATCAGCTGGGCTATCTCCTGCCAGCATCCCAAGGGCTTCCTTAACCTGGAGAAACCCATGATGAACAGGGGCAGACAGTCAGGAGCAAATCACAGAGCTAGTCAGTCTTTGTCCTCCTTTTTCATTCAGACAAATTTTAAATGTTAAATAAATACTGAAGGAATCACTTGTCACCACAAATTATTCCTCTGAATGTTTACTGTTCATGCCAGCTTCCCTGGGGTCCTTCCCATTTAGAAACAACTTTAACAAGCAATCTCATAAAACATTGACCATTATTCCCCAAGAAGTTTTGCCTAGTGACTTGTTACACAGAAATATGTTTCCAATTTTGCTTTAAAACATATTAGAAAGGAGTCCTCAGTATTTTTTACATTAGCATTTAGTACCATGTGGAAATGGCAATTATAAATTGCCACAAGCTGTACTTATAGCCTTTATTTTTGTTTAACTGTTTAGATGGTGCTTTTCAGGACCCTTCTCTCTGTAGACCCAGGAGAGTGATTTTTTTGCTGCTTGCCTCAGCAGTCCTTGCTGGGGACAGGGACAGCAATTGCTTGAATGTACAATCATATCGTTGTTCTGTCTCTCTTTCTCCATAATAGATGCAGATCGAGCGCATATCTGTGGGGGTGTGTGTGGGAGCCTCTCATGCTGTACCAAGGCATTGGGTTTCAAGGACGAGCTGAAGGACTGGTGGCTCTTAAAAGCTTCTGCCTCCAGGCACACAAAGGACTTCAGAAGGGGCGTGAAGCCTGACACGGGGACCACCAGATAGTGCCACTGCAGATGGCGCCACTGCAGATGGCAGTCACAATTCACTTTTTTCCCTCCTCAAAGCCTACTTTTTTGGAAAATAAACAACATTTCTAGGTCACAAGGACCAGTTCCAGATTTGTGTTTGTGGCTGAAACAATCCAGCTTGAATTTTGTTTGACCATCCTTCTTCTGTACATAAGGCTATAATGTATTTATGTTATGAAACAACACAGTCTTTCTCTGAGGGTGTCTCACTGTACCCTGATTTCCCTTTAGATAACACCTAGTTGTAGGTTCCTGTCCATTTTAGAAAAAGCAAGCTAGCAGGCTCTAAAGGCTGAGCTGAGTTTGTCTTATTTTGGCCCAGGTCCCAGTGGATCACAGGCTGTTCTAGCATGCAGTCTGGTGAAAGATGCTGCAAGACACGAAGGCCAGCTGCAATGGAGAAGCAGCTGATGACAGCAGACTCAACTGAGTGTCAATAGAAATGCACGAGCACCAGGTGCAAAAGGATCTACCGTAAGCATTGTGTTTCCATCCTGTAGAATTAGAGGGCAACAACCAATATAATACTGTTTTGTACAGAGTAACAGGGTCAGCTACTTTCACTTTCCACAGTAGCAGGTACTCCATGCAAGAGCCTATACTAACAGAAGGATATGATTGTGCCATACTGTAATAAAAATTTCAGGTAAAAGGATTAACTTCAGGAAACAACAAAGGCCCTGAAGTAATAATTCACGAAAATATTTTAATTAAAATTTCATTATGGGACAAGATGGGACCAAGAAAAGTGGAAGTTTATGACTGAGGGGATCTGAAGGAACTGAAGTTTATGACTAAGGGGATCTGAAGGAACTGAAATGAGCTTGAGGAAAGCGTACTGAACTGCAACAGGACCTCTGAGAATGAGGCAAGCCATGAGATCTCAGGCAGGTAAAGCCATTCCTAAGTGCTGTGATTCATCGACTTCTGTGAGAGGGCTTGTATGCCAAAATTAGCCCCACTAGCAGGATGCTGGAGTCCGTGGCTACATTCACATCAGCAAGTAGTAAGGAGCAATGGAAGTGCATATGCAGGGCGAAAAAGGTGTTGCTCAGGGTCCAATATCTTTGCTCTACACATCTCTGCGGTTTTAAATTACCGTTATTTCAGACAAGCTCTACAGAGGTCTTATGGACTCAGTATCAAATGTTGGTTTGTGACTGAAGTGCAGTGAAGGTGCTGCTGGAATGCATCTGTCCCTTCAATTTCATCCAAAAGTAATCCCATTCACACACACCTTCATGTGTATATATCCTTCCTTGGAGCAAACCACAGCACAGGACCAGGAGACAGTTGGGAATTTCTCTCCAAAAGAGCACTCCCCATCTGAGCTGGCACACTGATGTATGATTCAACTACTGATTCAAGAAGTCCCTCTCAGGCCTAAGCTGTTAAGTGTTTACCTTTTGCTAAAGAGAATATGTAGGAGCTCTTTAGTCAATCTAGTAAATCTCTACTCACCCAAATAGACTCTTTAGCTTCAATGAAGGTACTTGTGTGAATTAAATAATCATCTGTGAGCACAGCAGTTGCTGATTTCACCCTATGAAGTTATGCTGTCTGGTTGTTTATGCAGGAATTTTTTTAAAAGGGACACAAGATGGCTACAGAAATTTTGTTTAGACTGCTTTCAGGATCAGAACTGGATTTACTTTAAGGAATTATAGGCACATCCCTTCAAATTCTTACTGTTGAGCCTGGGAGCTTATTTCTCCAAGATGCTGGTTGCTCTGGCCTTTCTTCAGAGAAGCACTCAGGCTACTGGTTAACTTTTAAGTTACTTATGCGCTCAGCAGACTCCTTCGGCTCACACTGAGTGCACACTCTAGGATTGCGGTGGGTGACAAGTAAGTGTTTGCAGGACCAGTCCCAAATTCTCTGAGGGCAAAGTTGTTTGAGAGTTTAGTAAGCACCGAAAAAAGTTTTGTTGTGACATTTTTCAAGTGTTGTAAAAATCCTGTTAACCACTCGCTCGTGTGCTATATTTGTGTTATCTCAGAGCGGATACATTTCTCACTTACTGGAACTTTAACAGCTAATAAAAATAGAACTTCTGAACTTTCAAGAACCCTTTGAATAGTGTAGCTGTACAACATGTCTGCACCGCAGCAGAAGTGAAAGGGTTCGTAAAGGTCTGCGTGACACATAGTGTTGCTTGGTGCAAGCAATAATCAAGAGTGGCTATTGCACCCTCCAGACAAAACTAAATAGGCAATTACTGGAAATGCAGGCACAGAAAATCTGTTTGGACTCATTTGACACATGCTGACTGCAGATAAAGCCAATGCTAAACAATAGGGACACAGCCTTTCCCCTGGGAAGTCAATGGCAAAAAGCTCCCTCACTTCCTCAGAATGAAGATTCCATCCAAGGACTGAACATCCCAGTCGCTTTTTTCGGGGAGCCCCAGCTGACTTCTGCAGGGCCATTTCCAGCTTGTAAGACACTCAGAAGTCCTTCTGAACCAAGATAAAGAACTATTGTTTAGGATGTTTTTCCTGACATAAAATACGTAGTTTCAGAAAGGCAGAGATGTGCAGCGATTCCCTTCCCTGATCCAAGAGACTTGCATCAAGCTTCAAAGAGCCCCATACTCCAGAGGGGTATCGCACTGGGATGAGGAACAACTGTGGACAAATTGAAGTTAAGATAAGAAGCAATATTTTATTGTGCTTGAAGCAATAATAAGATATCTCTGTGCTGAGTGCCAGTTTGCTGGAGTTTTGGAAGCAGTTTCCTCTAAGCTGCAAGCATGCATGATACTGATACATCCATGTTGTGCTGGCTTGCAGTCTCAGCAGTGCTTCTCAGAGGATGAGAACAGAGCAGAGCCGAGTCCTTTCTCACAGTGTTTATAAATGACTGGCAAGGCCACTTTGCCAGAAGGAATTATGACTATCTCCCAATACAGTCTGAGCTGGATTAACTACCTTTGTAATTATCACTCTGGGAGAAGAAAAAAATAACAAAACAAAAAATTGCATCTGTGTAAAAGAAAACCTTTTTGATTTAAGTTGCTGACATGCACAACCCAAATAATTTCAAAAGGTTTCTGCTGTTTCAGCCCTAGTAAAATGATGCTGTAGGGCCTGACTGTACAAGTGCTGCTCCAGTGGCCGATCCATACTCACACTGGCAATTTCTTCTGTCTCAGGAGTGTATGTGTGTTCACATGGATTCCCTCCTCAGAAGAACTTAAACTGGAAAGATGTGGCTCTTATTCTGCCATGGTCCTGTTAGCCTTGCTTTCAGGGAGAAAAATAAAAAAGAAGTCTTTTATGATTTGGAAATCTGAACCTGAGTGTGGAAAGTGAGTTCTTGCCTGCTACGGGCATTTGAATTTTTCTGAGGTTGTTATTGAAGTTCAAAGCAGATAAGGGCTCTATCTGGGGGTGCAAGCCACTGTAATGCAACACTTACCCGCTTTGCAACGATGTTAGTAGCTTCAAAGTTCTCTTTAAAGGCAAACTAATCTTCACAGGGTTGCCTAGCCAAGAGTAAATTATTCTGTAATGAAGGTGAGACACAGAAAAATGCTGGTAAGAGGCTCGACTTCCTTTCTTATCTGTCGTTACATCTTTCTTGCAAATGACAATAAAATAAGCTGCACTGTAGCTGTAGGGTAGGGAGCCAAAAACTGAAGAAAAAAATATTTTCGGTTTAACAAAGGACAAAGGAAAACCATTTAACAATGGATGAAATCTGTATCATAAAGGCTTTTTTTAAAAACATTTTATTTCTGAAAAATTTGTCCTTCCTGTGTGTTGGTTCTGCCTTTCTGTAACCAGCCTTTTCTTTGTACTACGTCTGGCTGCAGAGATGAGGCAGAAGAATCTGACAGATTGATTAAAACACTCTCTTATCTCTTGTTCTCTGAGAAACACTGCCGAAATACAGATACACTTTGCAGATTATTTATGTGGGTGAAAGTAGCAGGGAACTTTGTGAGCAGTCCTAATAAAAAAATTAATTTCTCACAAAATATATATTTTTCAAAAATATTAATGGCTGAAAAATCAAAAGTTTCTGAGCTAGCTTTCAAATGATTCAGTACAGCGGGTAAATGTCTGTACAGTGCAAGTAAGAGTATGCCTAAGTGATACAGCACAAAGCTGCAGGGAGGTATCCAGCTCTGTTCATTTAAAGCTAGCTTTAATACTTGAATCAAAATAGCCTCATGATCTGCCTGGATGCTCTACTTGGATGATGGCACCTTGCTGCTTAATTCTGCTAACTGAAAGACTGCCATGTGAATTTAGTATATCAACTAATACAAAGAGAAGAAATCAGTCAGTGACTAACAGTACACAAAAAATCATTTGTACTTCTTTTTCCTTATGATGCAAATCATGAATGTACTGTCCAGCCAACTGAAAAAAATTGCATGTTTTCCAGTCATGGAACATTTTTTCTTTTTTTAAATCTTATTAGAATAAATTGGGAAATTCTCAGAAATCTGTGCAGCTAATAATGTCTACAATTTTATTCTTTTTTTCCACCGAACAAAGTAAACCAGCATCCCTGGTAGTTATTAACTAAGGAAGTGATCTCATTCCTATGCAACTAAAAGAGTATTTAAATTTAAATTTAAGTTTGAAAGATCCACTTCAGTCTCCCTACTTAGTAATGGGCAGTCAGCCAGTCTGGCTGCAGACCAAGAAATCAGTGTTTCACTGCACCGACAACTCCAGAGAGGACCATTCCAGATTTCAGCAACAAGTTTTCAGAAATCAAACGGTGAAATAAAAGACTTTAAGCAGTTAACAAGATTCTAATATGATGTATGTATGAAGATTCTCAGTGAGATAGCGCTCTTATGGGTGGATGAGTACAGTCTTAGACAAAATCTAAACAGACTGAAAAGATTAAATACCTTTGAAGCATTTGAGATGTCTGTGGTGCTGCCCAGATGAGGAACCGCAGTGAAGCAGAAGGTCCCTGCGATTTTGCACCATGTCTGGATTTCACATATAAAAGATAAATGGCTCTTGAGAAATATTAAGGTTTCCAGGGGAATTTTAGTAGTCTCTGAGCAGGGTTTGTGTTTTCTCAGAATTGTATTGAAAAATTACATGCTGGGTTTACTGCAGCCTGGACCCTCCTTAGCAGACTTTTATACCTTACCTGCTCCAACTCCACTGGAGTTTCCCTGTCGTCCTTGGAACTCTCCATGGGAAGCCAGAGTCAGGACCTCCAGTCCAGCAGCTCTGCATTAACAAGTCGTTTGGCACAATAAATCAAAGCAGTTGGTGCTGAGGCCACCTGTACTGCAATGCGTGTGCAGGGGTTTCACTTCAGTTGAAGTTTAGCCTGCCTGCTGAGGTAGGATGTCCCCACCATGCATGCTCCTTGAGATTCGCCTGAAGGACCACTGGTTTTGTGGCTGCTAGCTGCTTGTGGTAAACCCGTGCTCAGTGCTTCAAACAATGGTGTCAGGATGAAGGGGGTTTGGCACTGTCGATTACAAAAGATCAGCTTGTTCACATAGCCTGTTTTTTGACAAAGTATTACTTCATAAGTTCTAGATATGCTGGTGAAAATCAAAGCTGTCTGGTGATATTTAGATTTGATGGATATGACTAGGAATAATCTTAGCTTCGTAAACAAAATTTGTGTTAGGCTTATAATTTCTGCGTTGTTCTCCTTAATAAGACAATAAGTACCTGTACATACTAATTACATTATTTTACAGTTAGACGGTATGTAAACTATTTTGATGACATCACGTGGACTGCAACCTCCAGCTGCCAGGAAATAGGAACAATAAAATTCCACCTCCTTAAAAAAAAAGCAGCACCCATTTTTATATATACGTTCATCTGTGTGAGTTGCTTGGGTGTAAGCTGAAAAGTCTCACTTTCTTCCTAGACATATTCACCTCCAAGCCCAATCAGCTCTTGGTCAAATATTGCCTTATCTGCACCGTGCCATCAGCATGCACAGCTGAGAATCCTGCCCAGCTGTAGGGTCAGGTTCAGATGAAGGCTTCAGGCTTTGAATCGTGGAAACTGGTCTCACTCAAACAAAGTGAGTAGCTTCTTCTAGAGGAAGAGCCTGATAAGAAGATAATAAGACCATTCTTTTTTTTTTTTCTTTTTAAAACCTAGCAGCAAGAAGCCAAGCGTCTTTTTGGCTCATGTCACACACAGCTGTAAAACAGGCTGTAGCTTTGCTACTTCCACAACAGGATTAGAGGAATAACATCATAATTTGAAATAGTCAAGGACTATTCATGGCTATTTTTTTTCTACAAGTCACATTGAAGTCAAAGTTAATAGCTAATTCAACCCCTAGGTCATGCACACAATTTTAAAAAACCAAGAAACTTAAACCAAGAGACTTAAACCAAGAGTCGAAGAGATTTTAAAAAGTCCGAGAGACCAAACTGTATTGCTTAGCAGCTCTATTCTGCTCACAACTCTGTGCTCCCCTGCGGTCATCACAAACTGGGTGCCCAAGAGGTCAGGCCTGGGCTCTTGCTCCTGATGCTGCCTCACAAACACAGCCAGGAGGTACTGAAGCAGGGGTAATCACCACTAAGCATGACCATACGGCGGTCTGGTGGTGTTTCCATGAAGTCACTGAGGTCCCTTCCAACCCAAACTGTTCCGTGATTCTATGATCCTATATTCCCACTTATTCTGGTGTCAAGTTTGCATTCTGTGCTTGATCTGGACCTGATATACTAGGACAGACAGCAACGTAGTTGATTTGAAGTTATTTTTTATACTTCTGTTGTTGCTGGTTGAACTGATAGTTAACTGAAGTTGTTGCTTCATATGCATCTGCAGGATTGGAGGGGGATTTATATGTGTACAGGTTCGGAGAGGGACAACCAATGAATTTGTTATGAAGAATTTGCAGAGAACATGAGAGAGACATGCTCTAGCTGTGATAAGGAAGGCTGCTTTGAAAAAGAAGAGACCATATGAAGTAAATTAAGAACTGGTGAACTGCATAAAAACAACGGCAACATCCTTTCCTGTGACTCCTTGAAATACAAGAGCTTGTGTAGTTCTTCAAAGGCACTTCAACAATAACATAACTGGGGCTCACGGTCAGGCACTTAAACCCATGTAGGGCAGTGGGAAGAGCGAAATGTGTTCTTGCTTTGTAAAACCTCCCATACGCCTTATCTTATTTTCTTTCTTTCAGTGTTTACTCAGCGTTCATCCTCAGTGAGGCTGGTTTGTAGTACATGAATGAATGAAGATGTCTTTGAAGTTGCTGTACAGAGCAAAAGATTTGAAGCTTTTCTTTGATAGGTTCACATGAATAGAGCCATTTGCTATTAACACATCTTTTACTTATGCAGCTATTATGCCTGAAGAGTTCTTTTTGGATGCATGTTTGCAGCTCCCATTAAGGCTAATAGTGCTGCAAACCGTAAGTGGAGGAAGATGTGCATAACGGTAATTACAACACATTTGCGTGCATATCTTGCTTTTAATCCAGAAAGCGCTCAACAAGCTTTGCAAACTTCACCAACACACTTACACATGTTGTAAACGTAGAATCACTTTGTCAACAGCTGCTGCACAGCCACCTCAAGGTGAAATGCAACAGCTGGGTGGAAACAAAAAGCAGCACCACAGAACATGGCAGAGACCAGAAAAACTTAAATTGCCTTATCTAGTTGAAACCATTGGGAAAATTCTAGGTAAGCAGCATGTAAATTACCCAGATAAAAATTTGGCTTGAGCACTGGAGGTAACACTCCTACTGTTGCAGGGAAAGTGCCGTAGGGTCTTTAATGACGGCAATTTGCCTGAACCTCTGTTTTACATTTCCGTGGAAAGACAGCACTTCCATCTGCAGTGTGACGGCAAACAGAGGCAAGCTCTTGGTCTGCGGCTGAGTCCCACCAAAAAGTGCCACCTACAGCATCAGCACCTCCTTCTTCTGCAAAGCTTTGCGTTTTCCTTGGCTGGCTCTCAAGGTCTGAACCTGCCGTGGTAGATAGTGAGACGAAGTGGGAAGCATGAATTTCATAAACAGAGAAAAGCAAACAAATTTTGGAAAGGATGGGAGAAAAGAAGTGGCTGACACCAATGTGATGTGAGAGCTTGGAAGCCTGTTGATTTCATCATCACCAAGGGATCCGCTACCTCTGGTGTGAAATGAGAATAAATAGAGAAAAGAAATGATAACACCCTGTTGTCAGGGTTTTCATTGTCTCAGATGTAGGAGCAGAGAAATGGCACTCTTGACTGTGGATGCTATGTCTCTCCTGGGTTCGAAGTTACTGTGCGAAGCAAATGTGTGGAATCTTCTGCAGCTGGAGAAGTCACTGCAATTGAAGCAGACCAAAAATACTTTCTTTCTGAATCATGGAAATGTAATAACTCTTTACTCAGGCTTCGGGACTGTGGAAAATTTTGGCATGTTTCCCATCAGTATGACCTCCTTGAGAAAGAAGGAGAGAAGAGTGGGTTTTCATGCCATCTGTTGTCTCTCCTGCGTGTCGTGTGCCTGATCCCGTGTGACTGACTGTGCCTCATCCCCAGACCATGCCTGTTAATTAGACCTCACATTATCTTTACACGCTTCCTTGGGTTCATCCCACTCCCTGCTGCAGGACAATGGTTCTTCCTTTGATAGCAGAGGCTCCCAGTGAATGGCAGCTGGTATTATGGCCATACATCCCCACATGGTGTTTCTGGGCAGCTGTAAACGTCATTCCTGCATATCCTGGCCAGGGAGGCAGCCACAAGGGACAGCAAGGGGGACCCTGGGGAAGATGCTGTGACCATCTCATTTTGCAGCCTGGTTTCCACTGCAGACCCTCTCACCCCACCCCAATGGAAATTAGCTGCTGTGCAGAATCCAAAACAAAAGACCATTTTGCAAAGGAAAGGATCCTTCCCACTGGCAGATACCTCTCCTTTCAACTTCAGCAGGAAGTCTGAGGAGGGGGAAGATGCCTGAAGCAAGGATGGGCGCATGTGTGGAGGGACTCCGGGCGGGCTGCAGCAGCGACCCACCACAGGGCTGGACTGGAGGCAGCCAGGGCAGCCCTGGGAGGGTTTGTGTCACCGCTTTGGGCCTGTGAGTCACGTCAGCAAAAACAAAGTGGAAACGAGTTGGCGAGCATGTGCTGTCAAGCACTCCTCTTCTGACGGCTCCAGATGGGCACCACATGGAGTCCAAAGTAAAAGTGCAGCAAATGAACCTAGTCCTCTAATTCTCTGCTTGCAGTGAAATGGGCTCTCACTGTTGCTCTCTTAATGAAAAAGCAAGTAAGCAATCATCTGTCCAGGTAGCTCTTATTGCTCCTTATTGGCATAACTGAATTTTACCATGACTGGCTAAAGTAGCAGAGAGAAACAAATTATGGTCTGTTTTCTGAGCCTGTTTTGCCACAGAAATAAGAAACATATTTTTCGTTTGGGAGGACAGCAACACACAGCTTTTTTTTTTCCCATTTTTGTGTGGGTTTTGTTTTATAAGAACCAATTTGCCCAACTTTCCTAATTACCCACCATAGCCCTTTGATCTCCCTCTAACCTTGCTATTAATTACTTCTCTAAATACAGCAGCAGCAGCAGCTTTTCAGAAGAGTTTTATTCTTCTTAGGACCTGATACAACTGCCATCAAACTGAGTAAAAGCCTTTCAATTCACTTTAGACAAAGGGCCTTGCATCAGGCTCTTTGTGAAAATGCTTAATCCACCACTAAAAGTAAGGCAGCTCACTCCTCCATCCTTCTTCTTCTGTTGATTTTAGCAGATGTGAATCAGCACAAACACAGGAATCCTAATACTGACAGAAAATAGTAGTGTTCCCAATCACAAATTAAGGACTGCCTGTTTCTCAAGCTGAACATCATGTATGTATACAGTGTTGCTTTATTCACTAGAGAGGCTAAAAAACTCCTCTTTTTTTTAATGACATGTCCAGTAAAATAATGAAAGGCAGGATTTCCACATGCTATTGTTTACTGCTGTCTAGACTATACTGTGAAATGTACATGGCAGCTCTTTGGAGGTGAGACCTTTCTGTTTGCTGGCCATACAGCTGGAAATCATGTTCTGAATGTCCTGGACATTCACGAGTAAGCATAGAATTAATTACCATAACGTTTTTTTAAGTATCTGATGAAACTACAGCACACAGAATACTCTGGTCAAATAGTAACTGCCATTATAACTACATATTTGATGTAAGGAGGCTACAGGCTAGCCTTCGATCAATGTTCTTTCATGAGGGTGTCAAGCTGTGTAGCTTAGACATTAATACAAATGACACTGTCATGGGAAAATTTTTATTCCACGAGGTGTGGATATAATGATCTCTTACTCTTTTATTGAACTCTTAAAATCCCAATTACTCATACTGCTGTGAAGTGCCTGTCCCTGTCTGCTGGATCCCCTCCCCATAGGCAATGGGACTGCTGACCTTACCCTCTAAACCGTCTGAACTACCCCATCTGAATCAACCGTGGTCCCACAGCCTTTCCTCACAGGGTGAAGTCTCTAGCCCCAGCCAGTGCAGGGACCTCCCGTGACCTCACTCTGGTTTATCCAGGTCTTTCATAAGCTGGAGTTCCCAAAACTGAACACTCATCCGCTTGCAGCGGCTTTCCCTGCCCAGGGCAGGGCTTTGCATTTGTCCCTGTTGACTTTTGTATGACTCCTACTGGCCCTTTTCCCCAGCCTGGACTCTTTTTGTGGCACCTCAGCCCCCAAGGTCATCTGCTGGTTACCCTGCACACTCAATGGGAGAACACTCCATCACCTCCTCCAGGCCATTTACAATGATTCTTCCTCTACAGCTTAAATATCATTATTTAGATCAATGCTTAGAGTTCTGGGAAGGTAGTGCCAGCTGGAAGACAGATTTTCACAGGAGAGTTTATTTTCCATCCCACGGGAGTATTAGCACTCGGTTCTTAGAAGCCAACAACAATTTCTCCTCAGCTGATCTCAGCCAAGGCAATTCCTCTGTTACTACTTTGCCTCAAGTCTCATCTTTATTACCTTGATTGGCTTCCCACCGAGGCTCGTCAATTGACTCTCAATATCTTCAACATGGGAAGCTTCCCTTTTCTTTTCCCATTACACATTTCTCCCATGAAGCACTGGTATCATCTCTGCTTTTCTCCTTTTTCTTCTTCATGAGAGGTTTGATTTGCTCCCTCTTTCTACTTTTGCTGTCATTCTTTTCTACATGTCTCATCTTTTCTGTCTCATCTTTCCCTGGCATTTTCTACCTCCCCATAGTTCTCCTCTTTCCTATGGTTCCTGTCCGTCTTAGTGGTACACTTTGTCCTCCTTAAGAACAGTTTTCCTTTTGCTACTACTCTGTAATTGTGGTCTTGGAAGATACTTTGATTATATCAAGTCAGAGCATTCCCAAATGTTATGACCTCATCTTATCAATGCAGCCATCAAATGCAGGCAAGCAGCCAAGCCAAGGCTGTGTTTCGTGAGAATGCACACTCCCAAAGGTGCTGTCAAGAGAAGGTATTCCCTTCAGTTACTCATTTGTCTTTATTTCAAAGGACTTCAATTTCAAGTTCAAAATTTAGTAACAGGCAAGGAGCTGAACAGTTATGATTTCTCTCGTATGGGCCTTCAGAGTTTTACTTTAGGACCACTTCTGCCTTGCAGTGGGACTTGCGGCCCTAAATTATTCAGTTCTTTCTGAATGGCATACCCTTGAATTACCCTGTCCTGTCTATGAAAAAGAAAGAGACATCAAAAATTAAGAGATATCACAGCTTCAGGCTGTGGTTCTGTAAGGTCTAGTATATAATATGACTAATTTTAACCTATTAATTGCTTTTGTGGACATTTCAATGACTTGAAAACTGAGCTGAGAAATAAAATATATTCAATATATTTTTTGTAAAAGAAATGGAGCAAAGCCACAAACATTTTTCTTAAAGGCAATTGAAAACCATATTTTAATTAAAATCCTGACAAATTGTGAGTAAGACCAGTACTATTTATATTGTAGCAGACCAGCTAAGCTTAACAGAACTTCAATGGCAAATTAGAGCTGGAGTTATAGGAATAATACATTTAAAAGTGACACTTCAAAGAAAAGTATTCTTCAAAGGGCAAGTACACAACAAACTTGCAGAAGACAGTCTCGTAATGACTGCCAAAAAAATCTCTACTGGTAGAAGAAAACAGTGAAATTGTAAGTTATAGAAGATGGGGGGGGAGTATTACATAAAGACTTAAAAAAAAATAATTCAGATGATATAAAAGTTTTGCCATTTTTACTTCTCACCTTAAAGTCATGTTAGAGGTCAGACTTCTTTTGGCATATCTGGAGTGTTTGCCCTGTAGAAGACTCACCGTCTACCAAGAATGTCTGTGTGCTTTGATAAGCATGACCTGGATCTGAATAAACCCACTTTTGTTAATGTGCTTGGTTTTTCTGGAAAATATGACAAAGAAAATGCATAGACAAATCCACATAATACAACAATTTGTTGACTTTAAAAGATATAGACAATGGAGCAGACACTTTTCTTCTGTCAGTTTTAGATCAGATTTGTGGTGGTGGTATTGGGTGAGATTTGTTTGGCCTTTTTTTGTGTTGGTGTGGATATGTGGTTTTATGTACATCTAAGCTCCTGATTTTGTGTTGTATATGCCGTGTTCTTAGACTACTCTATTCATTTTGGCTCAAAATTTACTTCCAGGAGCAGATCCAAATAAGCTCAACTTCTTTTTGTTATTTTGCTTTTTCTTGTTCCTTTCTGCAATGATAGTTGCTAAATCTCACCATTTTTGTGGTTATTCTGGACTGTATGGGTTTCCAAATCCTTCTGGTTTTGACACAAAGGAACGTTCTCTATCCTCTAGAAAGACAGATGTTCAGCCTTAAAAACATCAAAGGTTTCCTTTAGGTTCTTCTGGTTTCTTCACCAGCTTTCCTAATGCAGTGGAGGACACATTTTTTCCAAGAACTTTCTTACCCACAGCTTTCATAGCAGTCATCCTCCTCGCTAACAGATACCACAGGTGTTAACCAAGACTCCTCTGCAGGCACTGAAGCACACGTCAACTTGGATGCTACTTCTGTCGCAGGGTGCAACCAGTTGTGATGAATTCTTTCAAAACTGAAACTTGTTTATTTACTTGTTACAACTTAGAGAAGTCAAAATCTTCCAGTTGACCCACTATCTTTTTGCTTTGGCAATGCAAAAGGAGTTAATCTTTTTTGCTAGTAACTGTAGGCTTTGTTGTTTCAGGATCTAAATTCAGTTTCTTTCATTCCTCCTTTAAAGTAATATTTTAAAATGGCTTTTTTTCACTGAATGTTTACCATCAGTATTTTTGCTTTAACAGCATAAGTTGTATGTTACATATGTCTAAATTCGGTACTCAGTGGCAAACAGTGAGTAAATATATTCATTGATTTTACTGATTCAGAGTGATGTACATGAGAACAAAATATTAAACCAACACAGAAATGCTGTGATGGATTCTAATATATGCAACAAATACACAAAATTGTTAGATTCGTCATTTTAAGGAAAAAATAGATAAGGAAGGCAGGCTTATGAGTGACTTCACAAACTTCCCTTCTGTCAGGGGAATCCTGGAGTTTATTTGGCTTAGATATAAGGCGGAGGAGCTTTATGGCTGCTTCAACTTATGCCAAATGAAGAACTACATTAAAAGCTCTTCCGCTTGTCCAGGATTGCGGAGGGCTGCAAAGAGTGTGTGGCTTTTACTGGATAAAAGGATATAGTTGGAAAGAACCGAGCAGATTTTGGGCACCCAAGTCCGTGACGAAAGAGCTTCTTGGCATAGTCTGCTCTGGCTGGCAGGCCCATCATTAATTCCCAGCACTGTTTCTGTACAACCGAGGGGCAGGAGCATGGGTGCACATTTGAATGTCTGTCTTTATTTGCAACTGGTGCAATTGGGTTTTAGCTGCAATTTATGCTGGATAATAAAAACATGTTATTTTTAACAAATTGACTAATGTTTGTCCATATGGTTTGTGCTAAAGATAGGAAGTCCTTTTACTAACAGAAAAGGGTAGGTCTTAAATGGATATCACACCATCACTAACCCAAATGACTGTTTCAGAAAAGCAGCCTGCCATTCAGTGTTTATTGTGATAATGGCTTTTTACATTCCTGCTGCTTCTTGAAGACAATTCCTCACTGTTTATGCAAGCTGCAGGGGCGGAAACAGACTGACCCACCAAGCAGCAGTTTGAACTGGTCTCCACTGAACTAGTGAGCAGTAACGACTGATGAAACCTCTCACAAGAGCACCATTTACAAACCTGTGGTTTGGTGAGTGCACGGTGTCAAGCACATTGTGCTGACCTGCAGAGTAGCATTGTCCTGCGAGGGCTGGGGGAGCACTCTGCAGAGCAGGGAGAGCGGGGAGCAATGCAGCCACACAGCTGGAGTGAGGGAAGAAGGGAGCAAGCATGAACCTGAGGGTAAAAGAGGGTTCCCTTCTTGGAAGGCTTGAGAAGAACTCTGCAGTTATACCCACCAGTGAAAAAATCCAAAAGAGGATGGAAAGTGGCAGGCAGAGTTGCCCTCTCTCCCGATCTTGCTTTGGGTGGAAGGCAGGAGGAAGAGTAGAGGATGTCAGTGTAATCACACCAAGAGGAGGAGGTCAGTGTGATCACCCCCACTTTGTTTCATGTCCTTTGGTGATGGATCTTGCTATTGCATCATCTTACATACAAGCCATGTTTGCTCTGCCTCGAAGGAGCTTGTAGGCAATGCTAACCCTATAATTCAACAAGGCTTTTGCCATTTCAGTGTGCCTACAAAATATCCCCTTCCCAATCCATTTATTATGGACTAATGTTGGAAGGCAGCAGTTCTCTTACAACACAGAGTAGCGCTGACAGTTTTCCCAGTCACCTTTTCCATCTATATTTCATCCTACTTGAGGGTAAGGACACACTGTCAGATTTGTTGATGGAAATTTCACCTAGACCAGAATCACCTTTCCGTGGAAGTTTCCCTTAGCCCCAACGGGAATCAGTTTGCCATCACCTTCTGATTTCTCCAGACAAGCCGCAGGGAACACACTCTGGGCTGACTCTTTCAACAGATTTTGCTAAAGGTTGTGATATTTTTACACATGAGACTGACAGATAACATGTACTGTTTTACAATTTGTTATTTACTGTATTCAAGGAAGATTTTTGCGTTAGGTCAATGAGCCCAGTTGGCTTTCAGTGCAGTTTCTTCTGGGAGAGCCCTAGCAGGCACAGAAAGGTCCCCCTGCAATCAGCGTCAGCTCTTGGAACAAATACTTCCTTAGCAAAGGAAAACCTGTCTGCATGGAAGGTAGGGATGTGCATGCATTTTGATCATTACTATTGCAGGATTGTTCTGCATGTTGCTAAGTAAAGCTAGCAACATGATGCCAGCATGATCACCCTCCTTTGGCAGAGGATATAGTTAATTTTAAAAGCATGAGGGCACTGAGTTCATGTGCAAAATAATATCAGTGATTATTTCTTGTTGAGCACTATGTGTAACCATTGGTATTACAGAAACATTAGCTAACTAAAATACTCTGTTTAAAATACCTTGTTTATTGTTGAGATGACAGTAAAGAAGAAAGCTAGAAAATTCTTATTAGAAACCATTCATTAACAGTTCTGATTACCGTGACTGAAAACACTGCAAGTAATAAAATGTTCATCTTTGGGAACAAAGAAGAAAGGATGTTCCTAGAAATTGGAAGATTTTTCTTAGAAAGCAGTGATTCAGAGAGGAGTTTAGGGAACATCATAAATAACTGCCTTGAAAAGTGCTCTAAGCGTAGATCTGTGGAAACAGAGGTACTGTAATCTTTGCATAACAAAAGGAATGGCAAGCAAAGCCAGTAGAAACAATAGTAATGCCACCTAGCTGCCGTCTGCAGCTTTCCAGGGCAGATTTCAAAGCACAAAAGGAGTAAGAATAAGAATAGAGGAAATGCTAAATATTTTTTTTTGTTGTTCTGTTGAGATGAAGCCATGAAACACAAATTGAGGGGAAAAATTGAGAATAAATGGAACATGTTTTTATGTCAAAATGAAGAGTCTAACAAAATTAAATATTTTCTTTTATTTTAGGAGTATTATAGTGCTTTTATTTTGCAGTCAAGTTTGAATGAAAATGCCATTTTCCAACTCAGAGTTTCATCTGATAACTTTACAGGGCAATTTGTAAAATTTTTACATTTCCCTCCTGACATTTTCGAAAGAATTGGCTGAGAGTGCATTTCTGATGCACCAGCAGGTCAGACTGTGTTCAAGGCTGCTTTGCCTTGTTCTCACAGCTTTAACTTCGTTTCCTTTCCCAGTGCCCTCAGGAGCCAGGAAAAATTTCTTTTCTCTGTGCACAGCTTTATTGCCACTTTCCTCCTCCCTCCTCCAGCAGCTGATGTGGTGGGTGGTCCCAGACAGAGGGCTGGGCTCCTGCACGCTATGTCCCATCCTTTTGGTGTCTTCTGCTTTGCCTGCATGCACAGAGCTAAAGCAGATGCTAGATTTGAGGGCTAAAAGGAAATTCCCTCACAACCAGAGTGCCAGCTGCATTTGCACTTTTTTTTCTGTCCTCCTGCAGTACACACGATGACTCAACCCATCAATTCTTTCCGTTGGAGAGGCTTTTGGGATCTGAGGGTGTCTCAGTTGGCTCTCGTTCCCCATCCATGATAGGCAGCAGTTTAGTACCTTGCATTGGTAATCAGGCTGAAAAACTCCAGCCTAAGTCAATGGTGTGCTCCATTTAGGAGGTACCAGATGAAACTCAATACCTGTGAGGTCAGACTGCGCAACCTGCCCTGCTGGTCTCTTCTGAACTCGAGACCCCACCACATAGTACTCCCCACTCACCAACATATAAAATGCTGTTACATGATATCCATTGTTTTAAACAGAATATGCTTTCTTAAGGATCCCATCAGACCCTAACTGGAAACAAGAGTCTGTGCTTTCAGATTAAAGGCCCTCATACATTAATAATAAATCTAATAAAAGAAATTTATTCGTTCCTCACCAGTGGCCGGACTTCAGGGCAGATAATTGTGCCCTCAGTGCTGGCAAGGAAACAGGCTGCACACTCTTCTCATGACTGTTTGGCAGCCGGGGTTCTCATGAAAACACCTGTTAGTGGCACAAAGGCCCTGCTTAGCACTTTTTTGACCCTGATCTAGAATGAATAGTTAATGTACCTTTGCATCTTCAGCAGAACTCCAGGATTATGAGAAACCTGCTCATGTTAAGGATGTGCTGAAGGTGACACCTGACAACTTTGCAAAGAAGACACACAACTGCAATACATTTTTATCTGGAAAGAAGCCACTATGTGCTAACAGAGAAAGAATTGCCCGGTATTATCCCACCACCTGCAACAATAAGTTGTACATAACACAGGTGTCTCTGTGTTTGAGGGTGACAATGCATGCCAGGCTCCTGGTACATTTTACATGTGTACGTTCATTCTGCATGCAGATATTACGAGCATTCTAGAATATATATTGACTGCTAATAAATTTCACACCTCTAGGCAAGATTGATTCAGAATGTGCTTGATTTCTTGCAAGGAATTTGTAAGGAACACTTCATCTAAAGCAAAAACTGTGAAATGAAGGTGAAAAGTACCTGGGGCTCTATTTCATCAGTTTGCACTGAGCGTAGATACTCATTTAAAAATGCAGTGATAGGACCTGGTCCTGTGTGTTATTATATTGATATTCTGTTATGTGTATGACTGGGAAGGACAAAGCATTTTGTTAACCAGCCTCCTTGCCCTCCAGGGAGATCTCTAAACTGTCTCACTTCTAGCTCTAGCCCTCTGATTTTTCATGCTATATACATACTAGCTTATTCCTGTCGTCCAGCCTGCAGTTGAACAAGTCATTCCCAGTGCAAGAAAACTCAGACATGCGCCACAAGGGAGTTTTACAGGTGTTTGCACAGGGACCAGGGTTTACCCTGGCTTGGATAACAGAGGCAATTTAGGCATTATCCATCATTCAACCTAGAACGTTGCAATGTATTTCATTGGTAGAATGCTACAAAGATTTCAAGGTGTCAAAGAAAATTGAAATAAATTTTCAGATTGGTGTGGGATTGGGAATAGAATTACAACCTAGCAGAAAATGCAAACTTTGAAAAAAAAAAGCACAGAAAAATTCTTTTGCACTTGTAAGACCTCCATCTGGACCAGTCTTCCGTAACGGTAATTGCTGGATTTTCAGTTTTACAAGAAATGTGCTGAATGTAATTTGCAAAGATATTGTGAGGAATAAGTCTTTTAACTTCACTTCTAACTACTGCACTTCTACATATTCAAATCCTTTTATTCCCTAAAATTTTGTTACGATATTCCTGATCCAAAGGAAGTAAGTGCATATTTAAAACCTGCAGGGCTGTCCAGATCTGATAGCAAGAATGAATGGCCTGTAAGTAGTATTTATTTTATACTACTTCTCTTATTTCAGAGGTGATGTGATTCTGCAATAGTGATACCATTGAAATTACAAATGGAAAAGACAAATTTAAAAACGGACAAATTCTACAATGGGTATTTCTTGTGTATTTGAATTTCTCTTTCTTTATTTTCATCCCTTCTGCTGCTACATGTCTGCAATCCTCTATCTGGAATCAGTAACTCAATATTATTTATTCGTACTGGTATACCAAATGAGGAAGTTCAGCCATTTCCACATTTATGACACTAGAACACTTCCAGACAGCTTGCTTTATATCTTCTCTCATTATATTCAGGTGGGTTTAGCATAATAAAAAAAAGGTATGATTTAGATTTTATTCACCAGTTCGAAACAATAGTAAATTCCCTCACACCAATGGGGCCAACAAAAGTGAGAAGAATTGATGAAGAAGCCATGTATCATATCTGCACGCATTTCCAACCGCTGTGTGCTGTTATTTTGTTTGAAATAGAAAAAGGACAAGAACTGATAATTACATTGATCTCTGACTTCATTTTTTCAGTTCCAAGCATTGCAATCAGTGCACATTCCTGTCTGCTCGTGATTTCTACTTTATAGAACAGCTGATTGCGTGGTGGGATTGAAATTCTGATAGGCTGTGACTGGATAAAGATTAATTAATCCTGTGGCCCAATGAACTCACACTGTGGACTTATGAAAATAGGGCACACATCTGGATAAACTCTTGGGTGAAATTACTTGCTCACACAATGCACATTTTTCATCTGGAGCACCTATAGTCACCGAGAAGCTACATCCGGGACTGGAGTATCAGGAGTACTGTAAACCAGAACTGGTCCAAAGCTCATGAAATCCACTGTGTATATTATTGATTTCAGTGGGAATTAAATCATGGACTTAATTACCTGATAATGTTTATGCAGCATAGCATTATGAATTACTGCATTTAATATTCTCATGGTATTATCAATATATATGGTGATATACAACAAGTAAACTGCCTTAAGTGATTAATAAATCTGTTAATTTATAAGTGATTAAGTTAAACAAATGCACAGTGGAAAAATAAAAATATTATTAGTGTCTCAGGGAAAACATAATTCTTTTGAACCTTGCCCTGTGCAGTATTTTATTTCTGGTGTGTCTTGCTGTGTAAGACAGAGAATGAAAGAGCACAATTGCCTTATAGTGTGATGGACCTGTCATGTGGAGAAGTTTTTTTTCTAAAAGCCAAGAAATCACTTGTCAATGTCAAGTCACCCATTCCCAGTTTGACATTCGCATTGTGAGTCGAAGCACAGCTCAGGGGACAACAAAGCAGTACCGCACACTCGGATCCCATAACTGAATGTGAACAAATGTAATACTCAAGTGTAGCTTTCATCATGAAATAGAAGATATCTCACCCATGAAAGGGGATTATTATCTCTAGTATAGAAGCGTGACCCCTCATTAAAATATCCATGGTCAAGTCCATCTCTTCCAGTCAGAGCTTCTTTTTATTCTGTGCCATTGTTTTAGTTGTCAAAGCCGACATTTTAGTTTGAATTAGACTGTGGGAATTAGAAGTGAATCCTGTCAAATTCTCATGGAACTTTTATCAGCTCTATTTCATCCTGTAAGGCAGCACTTTACTGACCACTAATGTTACTTTGAAGAAGTTAGTGTTTCCTAGGTTTTCTTATATTGTGAAATCAGCCAAATTTTTATTATATTGTGAAAAATTTTTTTCAAATCTGCTAACTAAAGAAGAAACATTATTCCTAAAGTGGGTCAAAACACAGGATAAAATCAGGATTAAAAATACCCTTTTTTTTTGTCTTAGTGTTTTATAAAAGATCAAAATGTTGAAGAACTTTTTTATTTAAAATTTTAAATCTTGACTTATTGAACAATTCTTATTTAATAATTATTCAGATTTGGTGTCTCTTTATTGTTCTGTCTGGTTTAGTTTACTATTTACACTTAACTGAGCAATATTATCTGTACATTGGGAAGTTACTAAATAACATGAAAAATTCATCCATTAAAACATCGAGATATTAAGCCCTTTGCTATCTGTAGCGTTTGGAGTGAGATATTGCACCATATGTTAATTATCCCCAATTAGTTAATATGTCAGCTATGTAGTGATGATATTTCAATACCATGGATATTTTAATTAAACAAGGGTGGTCTGCTTCCTGTACACGGTCATGTAAGACACTTGTTCAAACAACTGTTTGTCCTATTTTCAGAGGCTTCTTTTTTCCAGTTGCACTGAAAATCAGGGAGTAATTTAAATGACGGTACTTAAATCTTTTAACTGCCTACAAGCACCAATGTGCAACAGACCCTGCTTGAAAAAGAAAATTAACTGAGGCCAGAGAGCAGTCAGTACATGTGCTTACACTTAACAGTCAGCTAGCTCCAGTAAAAAAGGAGGCCCCATTGAAAGGATCATGGTGACTGATTGCTAAAAGAAGCAAGTGGAAAGGCACTGGTATAGGAGTTCCTTCTTAGGAATAGAAATCTGAGGGCATGACAGGAGACACATGGGAGAAGTTTGGGAGAGATTCAATCCCCACATTTGTTTTACAACAAGCAGAAACTCTATTTCCATGGTTAAACACCCACTAGATGTTTCTAAGAGCTAGGAAGAATGCAAAGGCAGAAAATTGTTCAAGAAGACAGTGAGATTTCTGGAGAAGCAAACAATATATCCATGTGTTAATGTCCCTGGTAGGATGCTAGCATAGCAGGTGGTGTTGGCCAATATCAGGTGCTGCAAAAGGGAATGGAGAATGGCATATCTGCATTCCAGAATTCACATTTTACTCACCAAAGAATCATTTAAACCTTCTACCCACTCTTCAGCTTTCTTCAGGTAACATATTCCCTGATATCTTGTCCAATATCTTTCAAGACAGGTACTCTTCCACATAATGCAGGATTTTACACCGATGATTGTGTTCAGTCTGCGTAGGTGGATGCTTTATGTATTTGTGAAGAAGCTATACTGACTTTCAAAGGTGGAGTAACTGAAAAAATATGTGTTACTTGTAATGCTCCACAAAGCACCCTTTGGCAGCAGAACACATTAAATCAACAACCTCTAAGGTATTATTTGTAGAAATACATCATATGACCCCCAGTTAGTTTCCCCCTGGCCAACAGTGTAAAAACACTTTGAATTTCTCCATTTGTAATTTTCTTTTGTATACATTCTTCCTCTACTTCAGCTGAGGGGAATTTAACATTATTTTCAAAGTTCTTCCATGAAGACTTATGCCTTGATTCATATAAGTTCTTACAACATACTTAAAGTGTTTTATTTTAATAAGGACTCTTTTCATTACACTGTTTGGGATTTGGTGGGAGAAACACACTTGGAGAGTTGTGTACCTCTTTAAAATGTAGCTAAAGATCTTTAACGTCCTGTTTCTTGGACCATAAAACTTGTCCGTGATGATTGAAATGAGAATTCTATTTGACCTTTTGTGACTTAATTTCACGCTTGATTTCCACTGCTGCCACTACTTTACCTCAAAGACCGTAGTGTGTCCCTCGGACAGAGGGGGTTCTGCTCAGCTGTACTGGATAGAGAGGTGAGTGTCTGTTCTGCTTCCGAACTCTCCTTCTGCCTAAACCAATTACTTAATTTTGATGCAGAAGTGACCTTTTAATCTCAAACAAAAATGCACATTCATTTTCTGCTCCCTTCTGTTGGAATCCCTGTCTAATATGGCCATATATGGTACAATAATTGTGTACTTCTCATTTATTTTAGAACGTCTTTCCCTCTAGTTTCTAATGATGGAACAATTGTAGCCTATAAATGTATATTTAGTATCATCTAAATTCACTGATTGATTGTTATGGTTTGGCTGCGGCCAGCAACAAAAGTGCCACGTGGCTGCCCCTCCCCCCACCGGGGTGCGGAGAAGAATGGGAAGAAACAGGCAGAAACTGGTGGGTCGGGATAAGGGTAGTTTAACAGAACAGCAAACAAAGGGAACAGCAACAACAACAATATAGATCAGGGGAAAACACAACACAAACCGCATGACCTAGAGAGCTGCTCTCCTGGACCGGACCATCGCCGCTTGCACCCGAGCCGCGAGTGAGTTCCCGCCTCCCAGCTCCCCCCCACCGGAACCCAGCATGATGGCACATGGTGTGGAATACCCAGCTCTGTTTGGCCAGGTGGGGTCAGCCCGCCCGGCTGTGCCCCTTCCTGGAGTCCAGTGAAAATTAACCCTGTCCTGGCCAAACCCAGGACATTGATCTACTGGATATTTCTGTAAATGTTGCTTTTGATACTCTGGTTTCATCCATGCAAACACAGCGATGGCTCACATCCTGGTCTATCCAACATGTACCTGTAATCAGTACCATCTGCCACCACATGCACTATTAAACCACTGCTTGTTGTCCTTTTAAACCATTCCTTCTTGTCCTTGTCCTTTATGTAATTCAGTCATAGTGGAAAAAATAACAAACCGTTAAAACACAGACACATGACGAGCTTGCAAATTATTAGTGCAATACCAATGCCTTTTCTAAACCTAGGGCAAGAAATTAATTTTCTCCAGAGCTCAAGAGAAAGTTTTCTGATATTGAGCTGAGACCTGTGATGCAGAGAGTAGTGCTACAACTTCGCCATCAGCAGTGTAAAAATCATTAGCAAGGATCACCATAAGTCCGACGGCATTTCAATCTTCTGGACCTTCAGTTTTTGATGTTTATGCAGGGAGATGGCCACAGCTGATTCCTTGTGGTAAAGGTTCTGAAGGTGAACCCGTCCAGATTCTCCACCAACATGACTTTGGTGATGCCATGCAAACTCACAGCAGCAGGAGGTCTAATGCAGGCAGCTGCCTTATTACGACTGTCTTCTTAGTAGACACAGCATCACCATAACTAATTGGTCTGCTAAAGCATGCACGCACACATCTGAGATGCAGTTCAGCGGATGAGCTTCCATCCAGGAAGTCAAGTGGCATCCTAAGTTGAATACCCTCTAAAATGCCTGACCAGAGTAATTTTGAACTCTACATTATGTGAGTTTCTGTTTGTATGATGTGAAGGAGACCATGATTATGAATGTATCCCTTGCAAACTGGAAATTCACAGAAGTGTTTCTGCAGCTCAGCAGTTTCCTGTTGGCTCAGCTGGTGAGAGCAGACAGACCTGAGACCACTTATAGGCTCCACACCATGGAAATCCATCTGACTTCCATTTAGTCAAAATCTACGAGACCTTCTGTTTTGGTTTTGGCTGCCGCTGGCAACAAAAGCGCCACGCGGCCTCCCCTCCCCCCGCCGGCGTGCGGAGGAGAATGGAAAGAAAGAGGCAGAAACTGGTGGGTCGGGATAAGGGCAGTTTAACAGAACAGCAAACAGAGGGAAACAGGAACAAC
>Ga0065711_1003712_pt1 | contig 39445 bp, 32 predicted proteins | sample Hoacrofraction12_FD_59098 | JGI IMG/M metagenome (GOLD analysis project Ga0065711, IMG submission 59098) | Hoatzin crop microbial communities from Cojedes, Venezuela - Epithelial fraction 12 v2 (version 2) | ecosystem: Host-associated > Birds > Digestive system > Esophagus > Crop | place... | reverse complement strand
GGGGGGGGGGGGGGGGTCCCGGGAGAGGCTGGGCGCTGCCCCGCAGCCCTGCGCGCCCGAGCACCCCCCACCAAGCCCCCGCCGCGGGCACATCACCTGCTTTACTCACTGGGTGCAGCTTACTCGCCGTGCACGCTTCTCACCTGCTTTACTCACTCGGTGCGGCCCGATGGTTTTGTGCTGTCTTGGGGTGCAGTCAGGCAAGGCCTTTTCTTTCAGCGAGGACGTCCCGCCTGGGCTGCTTGCTTTCGCTCCTGTGCTGTGGTTCGCTGTCCAGAGTTGCATTGGTGCAACCATCTGTGTTTTTTTGCATTGATGCAACCATCTGCACTTTAAAAAGGAAAATAACACAAAAGGTGGTTTTTTTTTTGTTTTTGTTTTGACCACTGGCCTGCAAGTGGTTTCTCGACAACATCGCTTTACTTTGTCTTGTGGCCCACAAATGGTCTCTCCTCTTAAGCTGGTTGAATCACATCTGTGCAGTAAGCTTGTCCCCTGGGCAGCCTTCTGCATCGTAACCACCACCATCGTCATGACTGGCCCCTGAGCTTCCTCAGTGCACACTGTCACCAGCCATGCCAAAACCAGCTTCCCTCACCAACCCCCCGGCACAGACCTCCCACTTACTCATTCTGAATCTCCAGCCCAGTTTGCCCATTCCCTTCCCCACCGAGGACTTTCCAGCCCAGCCACCACCTCACTGCAGCAAGGCACCTCCATCCCACAAGGCCTCCTCCGCTCCTGTATCTCCTCTGAGCTCTGCAGCTGTCTTGTGAACGCCAGTCCCCAGGAGGCAAGGCCATGTCCCCAGGCACAGCAGCTGCTGGATCGCAGCAGCACCAGCCGAGCACTGGGGAGACTGGAGACCTCACCATTGGTAGAGGCCAGGTTTTGACTCTGAGTGCAGCAGGGATTTTCCTGCATCCTGTTAAGCCCAGAGTCCTCAGGTGAAGCTGTGGTGCTGGATCCCCATCAGCCCTGTTGAGCTCTGTGAACGGTGAGCGAGACAAGCAGCCCAGGCACTAGCAAAGTCAAGGTCCTGTGTGCACACCAGCTGCTGCTGCCTTAATACAACTGTAAGGTCTGAGCTGCTGGGACTGAGCAGCAGGATCAGGGCAGCAAGGTCCGAGCAGCAAGGTCTGAGCAGAAAGGTGTCAGAGCTCTTGCTGAGCTGGGAAGTCAGTAAGAGCTGTGCTCCAGCACTGGCTGCCTACCGGCTACGCGAAGCCACCGAAGGGGCAGCAGAGACCATTTTGCAGCAGCTTTAGGGGCTGCAGCTGAATTCCTGCAAGGTGCTGCAGCTGAAGCCTTTCTTTGCTTTGCTGGACACATGACTGTCCATCCCAGATCTGCAACATGAGGCCATAGCAAACGGCTCCACGCTACCCCACCTCCAGCAGATCTGTCCATGCAGTATCTGGGCTTTAATGGTTTGCTGTGTCTGGAAGCCAGCACCTGGGAACAGCTCTTATGGGAACAATTTGAAGCAATTTCTTCTTGGGCAGGCCAACGGAGACAAAGCTTCTTATAACCCATCACCCTGCTTCCACCTGCCAAATAGCCTTCCTTGCAGCCCTGGGCCAAGAATTCATGGGCAGCAGAAGTAAAGAGTCTTAGACAGAAGCTTGAGGCAGTCTTATTTGTACAGTTGGTGCATAATGATTAAGGTTTATCCACATCACTCCTCTTGCCACTGATAGGCGGCAAAAAAAGATGACCCCCCCCAAAACAGTGGAAGACTCAGAAGTGACAATCTGCTGTGGCCTGCCCTTCAGCCCTACTCTGCATGCCACGGTCTGTTGCCTCCCCTCTCAGTCAGGCAAGAGAGGGCTGCTCTGCACAGCGTTATTCTGTGCCGTCACTAACACTGCTCCACAGGGGAACGGTGATCCTCTGTGTAGGACAGATGGGGGGTTTGTGGAAAACAGCTGCACTGGAACGTACAGTGAAATCCTGGATGTCAATGTAATTTGTTACACCCTGTATGCTCAAACCAGTCTTACTTCCTTCCTACAGCTAGAAACGCTTTCTGTTTATAAGAGAAAACACACCAGTTGAGAAATACTGAGAATTCTTGCTTGCACATCACAGCATTAGACACTGCAGTACCCTTCCTTCACTCAAAATAAATAGTGTGTTTTGGCAGTCGTAGGGTAGGAGCATGTATGTACGTGTGGCATCTTGTTTTCAGTTTGCAGCTCTAGGGATATGCTTTCAGCTGAGTTTTCATCTACCAGTCCTGGGAAAGGTTCTCTACTGTCCGCAGGATGACAGGGTGAGGGATACGTGCGGCAACGGCTGTGCAAGGACAAGCCTGCGACAGGAGGATTCCTGAGATGTAGTGCTGAAGTCCTGCTCTGTTCCTCTGGGCCACAGGTTAAGAATAATGACTGTCCTCCCTACTGCTGAGACCATTTTAAGGTCTCTTTGCCACAGGAGGCCAGTACATCACCTGTCTGACTTGTGGGGAAGCTGACGGGAGACGCAAACTTGGAGGGAGATGCATGTATGGAGAGGTGCCTTGGTGGCACGTCTGCCTTGGTGTACTCTGTCCGTGCGAGGCTGCGGGAAGCTCCTCACAGCAGCTCGTACCTGTGGCCTCTGCAGTGCTCCTGGCACAGAGGCACACTGAGAGAGGCGTCAGAACAGGAGACATGTTTATTTAGTCTCTGATGCTATAGAGAGGCTTGCCAGGCAGGTGAGATTTGGCTTGAAATTTACTTGGAGAGAGGCTTCCTGGCAGACGCAAGCTCTTGGGGGATGAGCATGAGTGTTGCTTGAAGAGCCATATTCTCCTTCCCACAGCAGCGCCACACCCTCCATCTACAGCTAGTTATTTTTTAGAATTCAGGTTTCTGCCTGATAATGGGAAGGTGACTTAGTGAAGAGGTAATGTTTTTTCCAGTCTTGGTGGGAGCAAGGCTTTGATGGATAAGAAGATGCACAACACAGAAAACATGCTATTTATGGATAGTACCTGGAGCAGATATGATATTTTTGTAGAAGCATAGAATCATGGATTGGAAAAAGACCTCTAAGATCATCAAGTCCAACCGTCAACCCAACACCACCATGCCTTCTAAACCATATCTCGAAGTGCCACATCTACATGCTTTTTGAACATCTCCAGGGATGGGGACTCCACCATGTCCCTGGGCAGCCTGTTCCAATGCCTGACTACTCTTTCAGTAAAGAATTTTTTCCGATCTAAACCTCCCCTGACATAACTTGAGGCCATTGCCTCTCATCCTATCACTAGTTACCTGGGAGAAGCGACCAACACCTGCCTCACTGCAACCTCCTTTCAGGCAGTTGTAGAGAGCAATAAGGTCCCCCCTCAACCTCCTCTTCTCCAGACTAAACAGCCCCAGCTCCCTCAGCCGCTCCTCGTAAGACCTGTGCTCTAGACCCCTCACCAGCGTCGTTGCCCTTCTCTGGACACACTCCAGCCCCTCAATATCCTTCTTGTAGTGAGGAGCCCAAACCTGAACACAGTACTCAAGGTGCAGCCTCACCAGTGCCGAGTACAGGGGCATGATCACACAGAATCACCTCCCTACTCCTGCTGGCCACACTGTTCCTGACACAAGCCAGGATGCCGTTGGCCTTCTTGGCCATCTGGGCACACTGCTGGCTCATGTTCAGCTGGCTGTTGACCAACACCCCAAGGTCCTTTTCCGCTGGGCAGCTTTCCAGTTTTGTAGCCTCATGACCCCAACATTAAATTCTGCCTCAATTTTGGTTGCAAAAATGTTATATTGTGCTTATTGACACTCAGGAAAACGATGTTTTAAATGATGATGCGTTGCCAGCTACATCACTTGCCTCCAGCATTCTGTTTTGCAACTACAAAGTGGGCTACACTAAGCCTCTTAAATAAAATAACTTATCCTGTTGATCTCATTAGCACCTGAAAAATTGAAGAAAAAATGAATTCTGTACTAGTACTTTAAAAGTGGATGTTCATCTGCTTGGACTGGGTTGAAAGGGATGAAAAGGGATAACAAACATGACTTAAATACTATATTAGTCCTTTTATAGTCAAACTCCAGATGGGTAGTTGCTGGATCAATTTCTGTCTGTGGCTAAAAAAAAACTTGCTGATACATTGCACCAGAGAGGTGAACCCAGAATGAGCCTTCCTTGGCTAAAATCTGTCCTCACCTTTACATGATAACATCTCACCTATGTGTCGTTGCTGAAGGAGGTATTGCAAGATAAGAAAAAGGAAGGAGAAATAACAACAAAGAAAAGTTCTGTAACTACAGAGAAATGTGATCATTTAAGAATTTCTTGAATGGTAAATGCACTGATGTCTTAGAAGCTTAGATACCATGGTGATAGTTGCCTTAGCAATGTTTTAGCTACGTAGGTAATCACAATCAAACCTGTCTCTTGTGGCAAAATGATGCGGTATTATTTTAATTTTTTGCAAAGCTTTCGTGAATGTACAATAATGTGATTTATGATTTTGTAGCTAGGCATCAGGTTTTCTCTCAGGCTTCTTATCCTTGGCATTCTTTTATTTTTTCACTGATATTTATTCTGAAAATAAATGTCTTTCATGCTAAAGCTTTGTACATATGAAAGCCTGACTAATTTAGTTCCTACTCACCTCAAGATAAAAAATGCTGCTTATGGCGTGAGACAGAATCAATTCTAGAGGTCGTGCTGAGGTTCTCATCTTTTAAAAACTAGTACAGCCTGAATTGCTCTAGGTTTACTGCTCATGTTTCCACAGCCTGACATCATTAAAAAATCTGTGTATTTCACAGCAGGCTCTCAGACAACCCAAATGTTATGAAAAATGGAATAAGTGGGCAGATATATCTTGATTATGATTTATAGAGTGTCTTAATAAAAGCAGTATGTAAACATATAAAGTGAGATTGAAGACGAGCAAGTATCTTTTCCATTTGGAGTTGGAAGTATTTGCATTTCAAAGTTATCTCTTAGGAGGGAAGGCAGTATGGGATTTTAGCATAGGACACATTGGCTGCTTGGTAGGGCAGCAGGCAATCAGAGATGGCAAGAAGGTGCTGGTGGGGCAGTGGTGGCCCCCACGTAGTGTGCCCTCCCAACACTTCCAGCCTCAGATCCCATGGTGCAGGAGCGGCAAGCCTGGCTTTCCAGGACTCTCACTCAGGATTTTGCCTTGGATCACCAAAATTCAGTGCTTTCTAGGCCGTGGAGAAGCCCTGGACCAGCTCAGTGACAGTGTTTTTGGTATTACATCAGCCATGCCTGTGCTCCTTATACCAGGCGATGACAGGGCTTGTCCTTTCAGGGCAATATATGGGGGAGAGGTATTATCCATTGAAAACTGAAGTGTCTTCAGTGTTTCTTGATGTAAGTCAGCCTCATCCAAAAATGGGAACCCTGTGAAGTGGATAGCTGCCACCTTCTTTCTTTCAGTAATTGATCACACCCTCCCTACCTTCCCTTTCTTTTTATCCCTGTCAAGAAAACCAAGACAGAACAAGTAGGCAAAGGCTTATTTATGCTGATGTTTTCCAGGCTGCTAATCATAGAATCAGAGAGCAGCCCACATTGGAAGAGACCTCAAAAGACCATCTGGTCCAACGTCTAATGGGAAAGGGAGCCTAGATGAGAATATCTGGCACCGTGTTCAGTCACATCTTGAAAACCTCCAGCGACGGGGACTCTACGATGTCCCTGGGGACGTTGTTCCAGTGAATGATTGTTCTCACTGTAAAACACCTCCTTCTGATTTCAAGAAGAAACCTCTCCTAGTGCAACTTATACCTATTGTCCCTTGCCTTCTCCATGTGGCTCCTTGTGAAGACAGAGCCTTTTTCGTCTTTGTGGCTGCCCTTAAGTACTGGGATGCTCTGATGAGGTCTCCCCTGAGTCTTGTCTTTTCCAGGGAGAAAAGGCCTAACTTCTTCAGTCTTTCCTCATGGGGCAGGTTCTCCAGCCCTTTGGTCATCTAGTTGGCCCTCCTTTAGACCTCCTCCAGTCTGCCCATGTTGTTTTTGAGCTGTGGGAACCAGGATGGGACACAGTACTCCAGCTACTGTGTAATGGTGGGAAGAGTCAAGTTTGTCAATATACTTGTAAGGACAGGTGAAGAAGATTGGGATATGAGAACTAAGGGAGTTGGGAATGGGAAGAAAAAGAAATGCAGGACTGGAGAAGGAAATGCCACCTGGGGAAATTCTGATTTAGATTTGGCTAGCAAGCCTGCCTTTGCTTGGACCCAAGATCTGCATTTGTAGTAACCTGTATGTTCAGCCTTTTTTTTCAGGAGCCTCCATTCCCTTCTTGCCTGCAAGTCTGGGAGAGCTCAAAGCTGCACAAAATCCTCACTAGCTTTTTGTTATTTTTGTTGCTAGTGATTTCTCCTGCCGGGACTGAAGCAGAGCCTATTCCCTATTACTGCGCTATTTTTGCCCCTCAGTCCTGCAGGTCTGCCGGCGTGTCCTGAGCTGAGGTCTCTACAGGGGGGAGCAGGTATGTGCTCCGACAAGGCTGCTGTCCCCTGCTGTGGGGATGTTGGAAGCTGACGGGCCCATTTCCCGAGCTCGTGCTTACCGCTGCGGTGGCTTTGGCACTTTAGGCTGCAATATTCCCATGATTAGACTCCACAGTGTGCATTTAAGACAGTTTGATCTTTAACTCGGTCTTAGCATCTGATTTGTGCACTTTATGGGATTCTGAAGTGTTTTTTATAACTTTGCGTGCAGAATTTTAATGATGAGAGCATAAAAGCTTTTTGACTATTATGCACTGAGTTTTATTATAATCACCATTAATAATCATATAATAGAACCTAATTTTCATCAAGATTTGATTCAGATTTCATAAATGCTGCTGGCAACTGCTGAAATGGCACATTGTCTTCATAAAACCGGAGTACCTGCTCTGCTTAACGAGGGGCCATCAGCTGTGGTAGAGCTTCAGGGCAACAGCGGCGTTCTGAGGGAGCCCATGGGCTGGGAGGAGAGCAGTGGCTTTGGCGGGGCTGCTGCCACCACAGCTGCAGAAGAAAAGCCATGTTGTGGTGGTGAAGCAGTGCTATTATAAGTTGGGAAGACGTTCTGCACCAGCAACTCTTGTGCCTCTGATGCGGCGATGATTTTGGCTTTTTCTGTGTGATAGGCCAGTAAAAGTTCCTGGGAAATTTCCGGGAGAATATAATGGTAGGCACGGAAGAAGTCGAAAAGCCACCTCTTCATGTATTTCAATGTTTTTTATAATGACTAATTTTGAAGCTGCAGAAAGGTTTAAAATATTGGAATTATTCCTGGTGGAAATAAACGAACAAGAGAAATATCCAAAGGTGCACAAAAAATCTTCTGCTTGGCATTTTTAACACGCTTGTACTGAAGTAAACATTGAGTCAATTCAATTTAGTCCTAATATATTTGTTTTCCTTTTCTTTAGGACAACACCCCACAGGGACAGATGTACTTCGATAACAAAGATGACAGTACAATTTCTATAAAACAAGAGATGGAGCTGAATCAGACGTCTTTACACGAAACTGGTCTATCTGCAAAGGGAGAAGCCAAACCGGTGACCAGAAGTTGCAATGAGTTGCAGCTATTAAAAGAGTATCATGGCATGGTAGCGAGTCTTGGGGAGCCACAGACCCTGTGCGAAACAACAGCAATAGTGGAGGATGGCTGCATTGCTCTGGGGAAGGATTTCTCTCCTGTCCCCATGCAGGGAAGGTAGGAATAAGGACAAACAGAATATTTCTTCTCCTAATCCAAATTCACTTTTATTTCACAGAATCACAGAATGGTAGTGGTTGGAAGAGACCTTTGGAGATCATGGCGTCCAACCCCCTGCCAAAGCAGGGTCACCTAGAGCAGGCGGCACAGTACCTCGTCCAGGGGGGTCTTGAATATCTCCAGAAAGGGAGACTCCACAGGCTCTCTGGGCAGCCTGTTTCAGGGCTCCGTCACCCTCAGAGTGAAGAAGTTCTTCCTCGTGTTCAGATGGAGCTTCCTATGCTTCAGTTTGTGCCCCTTGCCCCTTGTCCTGTCGCTGGGCACCACTGAAAAAGAGTCTGGCCCAATCCTCCTGACACTCACCTTTAAGATATTTATAGGCATTCATAAGGTCCCCTCTCAGCCTTCTCCAGGCTAAACAAGCCCAGCTCCCTCAGCCTTTCCTCACAGGACAGATGCTCCAGTCCCCTCATCGTCCGTGTAGCCCTCCGCTGGACTGTCTCCAACTTTCTTGAACTGGGGAGCCCAGAACTGGACTCAGGACTCCAGATGGGGCCTCCCTAGGGCAGAGTAGAGGGGGAGGAGAACCTTCCTCGACCTGCTGGCCACACTCTTCTTAATGCACCCCAGGATCCCATTGGCCTTCTTGGCAGCCAGGGCACACTGCTGGCTCATCATTAACTTCAAGAACAGATATGTGTGTTCATTAAGCGAATGTTTTTTCTCCCACATAGAGAACAGCAAGCTTAATGGGACATCAGAGCAGTCTTAATTGCCTGGGGAAGGTCCTGGATCACCAGATTTCTGAACTAATCTCAGCTTTAATAGCAGCCATGAGCTAATTTTGCCATGTTTTCAGGATCAGCCACATGGCTTTTCATCTCTATTTGGTGACACCAAGTGTCACAAAATGCACAAAAAATGGCACTAACACCACCATTGTGTCAGTTGCCACATCACATCAGGTGTACAAGGAGTGTGTACTTCTTGTGTATCCTCTCCTGCATCAGGAGAAGTGCAGGTTTGGGGGCAGGGGTGCCAGTCTTTCCTGTTGTGGCAGGCACAACATCAGCAATACTACTTGTAGGTATTTAGAAATTTTATGGACCCTGAAATATTGCAGGTGGCTTTTTAAGCTTTTCTTGTTCACACATTCACTTTGTTAAATCCCTTTAGTAGCAGGATGGAGCAAGCTGTGCACCAGCAGCAACCACAGGGTGTGGAAGGCAGCCAGGGTGGACTATCAACCTTTCTGGGTAGTTTTGAAATTTTTAGAGGTGAATTGACAGAAGCTAAAGTGAGAGCAATGCTGCACCTAGACTGAGCTCCTGAAGAGCACAGGCCTTCAAGAGCTGCCTGGAGGTGTCTGCATTGAGCAAGATGACTTACATTGCGGTGGTGAAGTGAGTACTAGCACAATTTCCAGAACTTGATGCTGGAAACTCTTGTTGCATTGCTCAGGAAAAAATATGGTAGATTTTAAAGCAGTTTTATGTTTAAATCAGTTTTTTAAAAAATCATTAAACTTCAATAAACATAAAAATACGATTATATAATTAAAGTGGATCAGATGTGTGATGCAGATCAAAATCCTGGGTAAGTCTTACCTGAAATTAGATAGACTTTTCACCCAAAGAACAGAATTTTCTTTTTATCTCTCTCTCTCTCCTTCCCTTACTCCTCTTCCTGTGGTTCTTCACAGCTGTCCACGTCAGGTTGGAGGTGCAGTCCTGAGGGGTCCCCACAGTTCTGGGTATGCTGGTCACATCCCTGCATTGCTCACCAGGGATGAGGTCTGTCCCGTGCCCCTGCATCTCAGTTAGAAGGAAATGTGCTTATACTATGAAGAACAGAGGTTTGGGGCATTTTAGTAAGTTCCCTGATCTAGGCAAGGGGAAACCAGCCTACCTGGATGAGCTTTTCTGTGTCCCTTACTTACCTACAGTGTAAGTATGTTCTGTAAGGCTACAGCAAACCAAGTGAAGGTTTTATGTGCATCTGAAAGTATTTCCGTCAGAGTGAGAATTGGAAATCATTATAGCTATGCTTTCCAAATATTAAAAACATAATCACACTGACAGCTTGACCACGAAAGCCATGTAAATCCTTTAGAAATGATTTTTGGAGTATTTGAGGATTTATTGTGTTGACTAAGAGTTTTACCGACAGAATCAAATCTTGTAAAAGTTCTTCAGTTCAGCATATGGCAGGGGTGAGTTAATGTTGTCTTGTTTTGCAAGAGCATGGTAAGTACAACACATATGTTAGGAAGGGAGGTGGGCAGGGGAAGGGAAGGACTGGGTGCATCTGGAGACAAGGTTTTTCACTTGTGAATTCACATAAATGTCTTGCTAGAGATGTGTTTGCCAGTGCTATTTACTGTCCTGTAACTATCCTGGTACAGGAACAAAAAACATAATTTTGTTCTTAAAGACCAGCTCTCACCCTTCTGGCTAAACTTCTTCCTGTTATTTTCCAGTTGGTGATAGGAATTTGTGTACCGGTGATACACAACTTACTGTGAACCTATGAACCACAGTTTGGAAATCATGGGTGCCAGATATGAAAAATACTAAATTGTGTGGGATCCCACCTTCCTGCAAGTGCAGGCAGTATTTCCAGGTCGTTTGATAACACAGTTTTCATGTTAAGAAAACTGTAGTCACTGTGTGATTTAGGCATAGATGTACAATTAAAGAGCCATCCCCATGGTCCCTTACAGACAAATGTCTATCTAATTTTCTGTAGTAATATATTAGGGCTCAGGGAAGGATCTCCTGACATTTCTCCTTGTTGATCTTTACCTCTCTTGCTCCTCCAATATTGATTTTTTTTTACATGGAAATGAATGCTATCTGGCTCTTGTCAGCATGTATTTTAGCCAATATATATTAGATGCAGTTAAAATACTGATGCGAACTGTGTGACCCCTCTAGTATGAGTAATTAACCCTTAAATCATTGGGACTACTCAACAGAATGCGGATAAAAACATGGAAAAACCTCTACAGATGCATGAGTTGTTTGATTAGTTTCATTAGAATGAGAATTGGCTTTTAATGTAAATTGTTCTTTTGCTTGCAAAGAAAACTACAAATGATTAAAAAAAGAGGAGATAAAACCCTTTATTTTCTGCAAAGGTTCACTAAATTGGCATGTCTTTATGGTTTGTTTTAGTGCATCTACTTAACTTAAATTGCTGCATTATCTTTCAGGGAGAAGATTCCAAGGTTCTCTAAATTCTTCAAATGTATGCTAAGACAAGACTTTCCAAAGAATCTATTTAACAGGAATTTCTCTCAGTCACTAAAATTATCTTTGACAAAGTGTTCTTGAATTAAGCGGGGCCCTTTTCCTAGGGAGATAAAATTCTGCCCTATTCTGGACTGAACTTTTCCATCTAACTGCGGCAAAATCCTGCAGGTATTTTGTGGTTGGTGTTTGTAGAGTCTTGGGCTGTCTGCTTGTCAAAATGCCTTCTCATTTACCCCCTGTATTAAGGAACAGCATCTTCTGACTCCAGCTTTTACTGCACTGCCTTAGGCTCCCTGGACTCTGCATGAGGAGGTCTGGACCATCCACAGTGGTCACTCCAGTGACTTTGTCTTTGCAGAGCATCCTTTGCCCCGAAATAAGCATGTCTGGCTTCTTGTGAGGAACATACTTCCTTCAGTCCTGCTTGATGAGGGAAAGGCAGGCGGGCCCCTCTGAAGTGGACTGTGAATCAGCTCCAGTGGGGTTTAGTGGGAATGCACCCGGCCTAGGTGTACATTTACATTGAAATGTGGTGTAGTTTGGTCTATCAGAAATACAGGTTTTAAAGTAGTGCGAAATGGCAGTGTCATGGGTTTAGCTGGGATAAGGTTAAATTTCACAAGAAGCTGGTTGGGCTGACCCACACCAGCCAGTAAAATGGGATATTGTATACCATGTGATGTCATGCTCAGTATTTAAGTGGGGAGCTGGCTGAAGGAATGGCATTTGCTACTCAGGAGCAATCTGAGCATCAGGCGGTGAGAATGTTGCATGTTGTATATTCTTTTTATCAGTATTCTTGTTATTTTCTTTTCCATTTGCCATTCTGTTAAACTGTTTTTATCACAACCCAGGAGTTTTGCCTTTTGCTTCTGATTCTCCTCCCCATGGCATGGGGGCGGGGCCAGGAGTGAGAGAGTGACTGCGTGGTACTTTGTTGTCTGGGGCTAAACAACAACAGGCAGTGAAGTCTGTATTTTGATTTTGCAGTTCTCTCATTCTCCTCAGCCTTTAAACAATGGATTGATCAGGGTCTTTCTCATTACAGTTACATGAAAGTGACTTTTGCAGCTGATAGACATTTGTGCAAGCCACCTTCCTGAGTCCCCTGTCTTGCAGGAAGATTTCATGTTGCTCTGTGCCTGCATGGGCAATGTTCCTCAGGTCAGCCCTGGCATCTCCAAAAGCACAGGCTACTTCCTTCCATCATGTCTCTGCATGTATAGGATGTGGCCCAAAAAAAGGTCTCTTGGTTGCCTTGGTCTCATCTTTGTCAGTGCTGCTTCCATGGGAAAAGCCTAGTGGCAAGGCTTTATATCAACCAAATCTGAAATCCTCCGTTGTGATGCACAGGAAGGGGGTGAAGTCAGTTGTTTTTGGCTTAGGAGTCGGTGAGCCTTGAAGGCCATCTACAGAAGTGAGATGAATAGTAACTCTTAGTCCCATGTAACCAATTACTTTGTGTTGTTATTCAAATATATGGTACTGAAAAAAGAAGGGCATTCATTGCAATACAAAAGTGGTGGAAGGTGGTGGAAAAGGCGGGTAATAGAGTAACTAGACACTGTGGCATTCATTTCATATTGCCCTTTTAGTCCCTGTCTTTCTTTGATATAATTGCAGGCTGTAACTTCTTTAGGTGGTCAGATAATAAAACTATCTTTTTATTAGGAAAGAAAAAATGATCTTTTTATTAGGAAGAAAAAACGGTTGGCTGGCATTGTGCATTTATTATGTTGTGAACTTTTTGCCAGAAATTAGACTGTGAAAAGAAGGTGATAAATAAAACCTTAGAGTTACTCCACTGATGTTACACTTGAATGAATTTGGACCTGGTATTTGCTGATCGTTGAATATGATAGTCCTTGGAAGTTTTTTTCTTTAATCTTTGTGCCTCATTAAGAAGATTCATCTCTGGGATAACAAAAAATAGTATATTTTTTGGAATCTGCTTGAATTGTGTTTCATCAGGCAAAACTATTTCTCTTAGCATTTCTCCTGTCTCTTGGTTTCACTTACATAATGCTCACTTATGTGAGGAAAAGTAAAATCAATCAGCCGAATCCTGCTCTTCATTTGCCCTGAATCTGTGGTCCCAGGATCAGTAGGGACATTGGTTTGCAATGAGAAGGTCAGTGAGTTAAAGATGTCTATTGGCTTATCAGCTTGTAGCAGTACAACTGGAAGGCTGTAGTTGTGTTTCCTGTTGGCTGGAGAAGCTGGGAGAGGATAAGTCATTGTGCAGTGAGAAGTCAGTATGGAAGTGAAATTATGCCTTTAGCCATGAGGGATTATAAATCTCAGTTTTGATTTTTAATTATGTTGATGTATTGCTACTTATAAAGGACATTTATGAGACTTAGAATTAGATGTCAAGAAGACATGGTTACTGTCTAAATAAGTAAAATTTATGTGACAATTTAAAAGCTTCTTCAGACAGGGGAAAAAGACTGAGGAAAAAAAACCCTCAAAAACATTCAAAACATATTTTTTGTGTGTCCAAAGACTAATTTTGATCTTTGGCTATTAGAATAAAATGGGATCATCTTCTGTTCAACAGTCAAACAGGGAAAATAGTAATTTTCCCATCATAATTGCACGTTTGTGTAGGAACCATTCTGATTTTTCATGTCAATCACACACAAATTACAGAAGAGTTCAGGACAGATAGATGGCTGTACAGCAAACCGCCACATTCATCATTCTCGTCTGGCTTCTGGTGCTCTTGCTTGCTGCCTGAATGGTGACACATGAGGCTTTCTTTCCATTCCTTATCCATAGTGAATGTTTCTGAGTTTTAATTCCCCATGAGGTTCTTTAAATGCTATGACACTGCAGTGAACAAATATTATTCAAGAAGTTTTGAAGTCATGAGTTTACTAATTGATTTAATTTGGTTCATTTGGTTTTGAATATTATCTCTCCAGCATTTGTTACTAACATGGAGGCATGTGGCCGCAGCACAGCTTGTCATGAGCAAACTGTGTAGGGGCAGGGGACTGCTGAGAGTCTCTTAGCTCAGATTACAGTTCCCTGCTGTTGCCCCTCTACATAACAAATGACTATTCAAAACCGAAAAACTCGAAAGAAGCAATAAGCAGCTCTAGCAAACCTTTAGCTTGAATGGTGGGAAGTGTAATAGAACGACAACATTAGGTGCAATAGGCAAATAAATAAGTTATTGGAAAATTGTTGCCCCCTTCCGACTCTTTGTTCCCCGTTTCCTGGAAGAAAGCATCTTGGAGTGGTAATGGAAAGAAGACAGAAATCTCATTGTATAGCATAGCTTAAGGAGAGTGTTTGGCTTCATTTGAGTATAAGAGGTGAGTTCAGCAAAAGACGGATGTTAACATAGTTTTTGCTGTTAATGAAACATGCAGAAACAGACCTCACTCATGATAATTTCCCTGTGTTCACAGTTATTTAATTTCTCTGTTGCTGTGTACTATTCACCATCTCAGTGCTTATTTCTTTCAGTTATTCACAATATCTCAGATTGGTCATGTACTACAACTTCTGTTCTGTCGTCGGCAGACTAAAACCATAGCACTCCCACGTAGCCACTCCAATGCTTTTTGATTCTGATGGGACATTTTGGTAAACAAAAATGCACCACTATTAATTTTTGTTTCTAAGTGCTGTGTTGAAAGAATTACGGGGTACTAATTAACTGCTTCACACTTTTCCAACTGTCAGGCTAAAAACTGAACTCAGCACTCAGTGAAAAATTTGCAGTGTACCAACCTCCAAAGATCAAATGTTTCAATTGAGTCCATCTGACATCGCACAAAATTGTAGAATTTTGCAAACAGCTGCTCTCTTCCTAATAGTTAATAATATGGTTAAGTGGGGTTCATCTTCGTTAGACCTCTTAGGCCACTCGAGGAAAGCTGCCAGTAACACACAAGCTTCAGTGCTCTTTGGGGCTGGACAGCTGTTTCCCAATGTAAACCTCTGTTTAAAAAGGGGAAGGCTTTTAACGTCAGCAAGGATTTTTTTACGTTATAAGGTTGAAGGGTTAAGCCAACCACACAGACAGACTTTGGAAATGAATATTCTGCACAGAGGCAGTTACAGTTGAGCAGGAGGGCATGCATGGGTCTTAAATAGCTGACATAAGGAGTACCTATCCATGTAAGATGAAGCAAATAACTCAGTCAGTATCCCTCAAGGAAACTTTTTCTTTGAAAAAATGTTCTGTGTGTGTTTTGCTCCTTGCTGATGTGCCTATGTGCAGGTTGCAGCTCTGACATACCAAGCAATTTGTGGGAATCAGAACTTTGTACTAGCAAGTGTTTAAATTATACCACTAATAAGAATTCTGTTTTGTTCCCAATTTTCTGCCATGTAGGTGTGCAACAGCTTTATGTGGGGAAGAACAACTGAGTCTTTGCTGGCAGTGACTGGGGAGAAGGGAAATAAAGCATTAGAAATCCACAGCCCTTATGCGTATCACTGCATCAGGTGGACATGTGGATAGGCAGCCACTGCAGCGGTGTTGCTGGGTGGTAAATGGTCTGCTCGATAACATGGCAATTTTTCAGTGGACCCAGGCCCTGTGGTTGAAGGATAGAGCAAGACAAAACCTGAAAGTCCAGCTAAAAATACTTGAAAAAGGGAGTCACGGAGAGGAGTCTGATGTTTGACAGCAAGTTTGGATCCTTTAGCTTTAAGGCTTCAACCTCAGTGAGCCTGAGGTAGGGCAAGAGCCCATGAACTTTGCAGAGCATAGAGGCAAAGAGCCCAGGACAAGGGTAGCTTGGTTTCACAGTTCAAGCAAAACAGAAGTAGTGCTAGCAGGACTCCCTTACTGGGAGTATCCTGTGGGAGGTGGATGTACAATCTCCACTCTGCTCTGAGGGATAGTAAGCACACACCTCCTAACTCTTGAGTAAGTGTATGGGCCACCAGACTCCGAGGCACTCTTTTTTTTTTTCTCTTTCAGTTTGTCACTCTGAATAAACATTGAAATCTCAGTTGAAGGGTTTGCAGGCTACTGTCTTTCCTGGTAGTGAGGTGAGAACTTGGGTATCTTAGTTCATTCAATGAGAATGATGAATGGAAACCCTTCCATGAGGCTACAGAGGGATACTGGGTGAAGATGAAATACAGCGTGAAATATGGAGTGAGAGCAGGCTGCAGTGAGCTATGGAGTGAATAAGGTAAAAGCACATTAATGCTGTGATTGTAAACCAAGCTCTGAAGCAATCAGTCCTCACTTATGACAAAAAATCCTAACTCCACCCATAACTGCAATTAACAGTGAAGTACGAAACTGTCAGTCCCAAACCTTGAAATGAGGGAGCTGAGTTAAATGCCTTGCTTACCCTGAACGCCTTGCAGTAGTGAGTACTTACAGCTTGATCTCCCAAACAAAAATGAGACATGTTAACAAGATAAAAACATGGAAAGCCATGATCCCTCAAAAAATAAAATAATCCCACCCTGCAAAGGGATGCATAAAAACCTTTCCTTCCTATCTTTTTCTTTCGTAGCTTACTGTTCGGACCAGATGTTTTAGAGCATTGTTCTGCTTGATGATATAGATGCGTTTCAGTCTGCCCAACACTTTAAATGTCTCTCTCATTAGAATTAATTAGCATCAGAGTGGTTTGTCCTCTCGTGTTAGAAGCACTGAAAAGCATTCCTCAGCCACAGCAAAAATTTCCGGGATAGTGGTTGTCATACATTTAAGAACTGAAGTTCATGTTAAATTGGATGTAGTTGATGGAAAAAGATTAATGCAGATGGAAGAAATTAGCCAATGAATTAAAGAAAAATAGGGTCACAGTCTGTAGTCTGGTAAATCGTATGGCTTTTTTAAAAACCTGCTGTTCATAAGGAGCTCAAGTGATTTACTCTGAAATACAGCAAAAGCTGATAAATGAGTCACCAAAATGCTTACAGACAGTGACCAAGCAAGCAATTCTGTGCTTGATAGATACCAATGGGACTGCAGGGGCAACCTGCAATAATTGTGCTAATGGACCAGCAGAAGTCAGAGACCAAGCAGAGCTCTATCCACAGCAGGTCGCAGCGAAGTCAAGGACAGCACAGTGAGCTGGAGCCAGGTCTGTCAGAACTGGCTAGGTTCAGAAGTAATGCACTCAAGTTTGATTTTTTTCCTGTGCACAGTTTTATGTGATTTCTTTTGGGCAGGGTGAGACAGAAAACAGATCGACAGTTGCAGCAACTCACAGTTTTCAGAAGTGCAGCAAAAGATACTGACTCAGTACTGCCTGTGAATTAGCTTCATTCAGAAGCAGCTGTGAAAGGCTGAGGGTTTTGCTCACACTTGCTGAGCTGCTCCCTTTGCTGTGCTAGTCAGCAAGGACAGTAAACACAGTCCATCTGCCATTTGCTTCCTGGTATCCTTGAGCAGAGCTACTGGAAGGACTCCCTTGCCTGAAGTGAAGCTCTGGCAACGGTGGAGGACGAAAGCATTTCTCAGATGGCCGTGCTGGAAGTTTTAATGAACTCATATGTCTGGCAGGGCATTGCACTTGCTGATTGAGGAGGAAGCACTATGCTATTGATGAATTTATTGCAAGTCTAGTCCTGGATTAACACAACACTTCCTTGAATAGTGTAGGTACATATTTTGCAGTGACTTTTCCACCCACCCTTGTGGTCTTACGTAATTTAATATATCTGCTGCTGAGTAAATAAAAAAGTAGAAGCAGCTTCAAATATTCTTTTGTCTCTAATCTTTCTAGGAGTGATAGGAGCAACTCTACCTCCTCAGCCACGTCAATGACATGTGAGCTGCAATCCTCTTTGAGTCTATTGACAGCTGGTTCATCATGTAAACCTCTTACAGTGACAAACACGGACCTGAATTTAGTGAATCTGTCTGATAAAAGGGAGAGCAAACCCAGAATGGAGGGTGACAAGGAGTGCAATTCTGTTTTCCCTGACATGTGTTTAATTGTGTAAGCTAAAACAGCAGAGCTATGTCATATTGTTATATAAACACAGAATTTTGTTGCATCCATTGGCAGCGCTTGGCTTCTTTGCTGAACCACTCTGTGTGCTTTACTTTGTGCCTCCCAGTGCTTTTCAGTGCAGGCCAACAGAGCAAATACTCTACGCAGAAGTGGCACAATAGAATTTGTGCATTTTAGACATATTTTTTGGCTCACATCTATTTGGTATATTGTAGTCTGTGCCTGAAAATAAGCTAAGACAGAATTGTAAGGAATAGTGATGTTTCAGAGTAAAAATTTTTAACATCAGCATGTGGAAAACTATTGTTTTCAACCACAAACAAAATGGCAACAAGCACACCTGATGAGCCTGTTCATAGTTGTATGACAGTATCGAAGCGGATTATAGGGCCAGAAATATTCCAGCTAGCACGTTTTGACAGAAGACAGACTGTCCTTGGCAGAAAAGAATGGTAGATTGTCAAAAGTATTTAGGTGTGTGGGTATCGTGCCAGTCACAGCTCTGAACTTATAAGTCTGTCAACACAAGTTGAAAGAGCTCCACTGATGTCATTAGACCTGTCACGCTCTCCTTCAGCCAGAAATTTGGTGTTTGTGAGGCAGAACTCGCAAGAACTCCACATCAAAAGCAGTTAACAAATGTACCAATTTATTTACAGTTTACAGTAGGACTGATCATTTAATTTTCTTGATATGTCAATCCAATGAATGTTTTAGACCCAAGCAGAGAGGATGGAGAAAAGAGAATCTGGCTCTTTATACTTGCTAGACACTGTATGAATCTAGGGAGATTTAGGCCCTACATGTAATGCTTTGAGATCATCAAAATTAACTATTGACACCAGCTTCCTTAGATGTAACAGAATTTATTTACTTGTATGCAAAATTAATCATCAGGATCCTACCTGTGCTGCATATGTACCTCTTCAGGGATGAGGTCTTCACGCTATCAAAGTCTACATCACATGTAGTCTTCATTAATAAGAAAGTTGCAAGTAGGAGTGTACCTTGTCCTATTGTGGTTAAAGCATTTCATTATTGACCAAAATAACGAGTATGGTGAGGGGACAGGAGCATCTCTCCTATGAGGAGAGGCTGAGGGAACTGGGCTTGTTCACCCTGAAGAAGAGAAGGCTGCGAGTGGACCTAATAAATGCTTATAAATATCTGAAGGGTGGGTGTCAGGAGGATGGGGCCAAACTCTTTTCAGTAGTGCCCAGCGACAGGACAAGGGGCAACGGGCACAAACTGAAGCATAGGAAGTCCCGTCTGAACATGAGGAAGAATTTCTTCCCTCTGAGGCTGATGGAGCCCTGGAACAGGCTGCCCAGGGAGGTTGTGGAGTCTCCCTCTCTGGAGATATTCAAGACCCGCCTGGACAAGGTCCTCTACAGCCTGCTCTAGGTGACCCTGCTTTGGCAGGAGGGTTGGACTAGATGACCCACAGAGATCCCTTCCAACCCCTACCATTCTCTGTGAAAGGCAGTTGTAGTGAGGTGCGTGTTAAGTCTCTTCTTCCAAGTAACTAGTAATAGGACAAGAGGAAATGGCCTCAAGTTGCATCAGGGGAGGTTTAGATTGGATATTCGAAAAAATTTCTTTACTGAAAGAGTGGTCGGGCATTGGAACAAGCTGCCCAGGGAAGTGGTGGAGTCACCATCTCTGGAGGTGTTCAAAAAAAGTGTAGATGTGGCACTTTGGGACATGGTTTAGTAGGAATGGTGGTGTTGGATTGACAGTTGGACTTGATGATCTTAGAAGTCTTTTCCAACCTTACTGATTCTATGACTCAAATGTGATTCTATTATTTGGGCTTTAAAGCTGTTATTTTTGTGTAGAAGAATAGCCATTACTCTGTGTTGATTCTTGAGGTGCAGAAGAGCTACGTCTACATTAACTTTTAAGAACAACGTCTGGTTATGGTCATTCTAGTGTCTCTCCCTCTTTTCCCCTATTTTTTTGTTCCTTTGTTTATTGCTCTGCTGCCTAGAGTATCCACTTGCCTTTTTCCTTCGCATATCCATATTGTCAAAGTATCCTTCAGTTTTCCTGCTATGTCACATCCAGTTTATGGATAATTTCTTTTTGCAAACTGCTTGTGCAGACTGTATTAAAAAGATGTTAGTGCAGTGGATGTTTACTTTTGCAACAGTTTCTGGAGTTGCTTTATCCAAAAGACATGTGAGAAGCTGTGTTTTGTTAGCACTATACTTTATCCTATGTTCAAGTGTCAGATATATGTTTCAGGCTTCTCTTATTTGCAGGTGCTGTTGATTCAAGAGCGCTAAACCTTTTTGATCCATTTGAGTTTGTAATCAACTGACTGCATAACTGTCTGGTCCAACACATAGAAAAGGACAAGCTTTGCTTTTATGGTGAAAAGCCTGTTTTTTCATGCTTTTAAAAATGCTAACGGGTGTTTTGGATTGAAAATTAATAGATTATTCAGGCTCTATGTCTGCCTAAAGAAACAAAACCCTTGTAAACTTTCTTCTGTCTAGCTGTCTAAATTAGCTGGGCTCCACAGCATCTCTGCCAGGGTGGGACCAGTAACAGATCCTTCATCTCAATTCTTCAACTTCTGGAGACAGACATATCTGTCTTGCTTCTTTAATGGGGTTCATTTGCAAGGGTCTGCTGGTTTTTTTCATCTGCCTCTTTGTATAGCAGCTTGGAGTCTTCTACCTTAATCAGGGGAAGAAGACAGAAAGAAGTTGATGGCAACGGGCAGCCATGTCAGCATGGGGTTTCCCCTTTTTCTGCAGATAATCTCTTGCCAAAGAATTATTTCTTTTGAAGTCAGCAGCACTGACACTTTTCCTTTTCTTTTTCTTTGGGAACACAGAGTGAGGTTTTGTTTATGTAACATGGTGTCTGTATGGCCAGAAATTTTCATACGTATGCAAAGACTCATTGTCCATATGGCAACTGAGCAGAATCCTATCTTTTTTTTTTTGTGATCACTGTCTGGGATTTATTTAGCTTTGGAATGGTGCTGATTTTTAGAACACGCATAGCAAATATTATGACATTTCTCATCAAGAATCTGCTATTTCCGAAGCAAGATGAGAAGAAATCGCCTCTGTGTGACTATGGAGTAACCAAAGTGTCAGTCTGTATAAGGCCAAGGGTAAGGCAGTGGCTGAAAGAGTCTGGCATCTGTGTGACTGGCAGGGAAGATGTGTATCATTGCCATCGAGAAATATGATGCATAGTTCAAGTGTGTTGCTGGAACAAAGCCATCTGCCATGTAGGAAAAAGAATTTCCTTCTGAATGCTGAGAGGTGTGGGGGTTTTTTTGTGTGTTTTTTTTTTTTTTACTTTTCAGTGCACAGGAGTATGTTCTTACCTAGAGAAGGATTACAGCTTCAATCAGGAGGAATGGAAGCTGAAATGACATCATTATTCTTTGTTTTTCTGATCAGTTTCCCCACTTAAGGGGAGACTTGCTGAATATAATTTGCATGCTACTCTGCATGAGGCAAGGAAATTCTCAGTTTCTTTGGAATGCATTATTTATAATCCTCCAGTTTTTGGTTCTTTTTCTTCCTATTTTGATCTTTGAGACTCAGTTGAATGTGTTTATGGACTCAGACCTTGTGTTTCAAATTCGTCTCCCACTGGCACTGAATCAAAAATCTGTTTTAAAGCTGCTTGTTAACATAAATTAGATAGCGCCTTCTCTGACATTGTAGCCTTGAGATACCTATAGATATCTGAGGCCTTTCAAGGCAGAGAAAGATGTCTGGTAGCAAAACAGAACCCAACATGTTGGGTTGTGAGTTTCCTAAGGCTTGTAAACTGTGTATGTTAACATGTTACAGTGATCTTAGTGAAGAGGTATTGCAGGGAAAAGCAACATCTTTGTGAGATAAAGCTGCATTTATTCTTGGATGATTTCAGTGAATATTCTCCAAATGTAAGAGCAAATATTGTATGATTATCAGCTACCTTTTTATTCTGTTTATTTTCTTTAATTTGTTCCTTAGGATTTTCAGTTCTTTAAAAATTTTTGTCTCTGATATAACTCGAGGTGAAATGCAGTGACCAGTGATGTGGATTTACTCTGTATTGGAAATTACTTTCAGGAAGTTATGAGGAAATCATGTCTGGAAGGACTTGTTGATAGTTCTTCTTATTCTTAATCAACACTGAATAACTTTTTTGGTGAAAAGTCTTCTGTATGAAGAAGAGATTTCATCTAAGAGAAAATAAAAAGTACATGAAAAAAGTATTTTTTGGTAGACTGTAATATAGACATTGTTTGTGTGAGGCTTATACATTATTTAGTGAAGCAGTCTTTCTCTTATCTCAAAGTCACTTCTCCAGGTTCCTTGTATAGTCACTATGGGAGATGGGGAGGATGAAAAAGATTTGAGGAGTTCTTTCTCTTGCCAGTGATTGTAACTATCCTAGACCAGACTTTTAGATACCAAGAGTTACATGAATAACCTCAGCATCTTATGCTCAGCCAGAAAACTGAAAAAGAATTCTTGGTACCTCCATTATAATTAAGTCAAAAAACTATGACTTCTATTTTAGTAAAAAATACCAATTATTTTAGCAACTTAATGGTGTTATTTCAATATATGATAGCTATATCGCTCCCTACAAATTATATATCTTAAAATTTTGCTGCTGTCTCTTCTCTGTCTAATCTGAGTACTGTGTCTCCTGCCCTAGCTTTGGAGCAATTTTTAGCATTTTTGCTGGGTCCAATCTACTGAGATCAGGATTTACATAAAGGCCATATAAGTTATCCTAGTTATACTGTAATACCTTGTGAGAACCTGACTATTTACCAGATATGAGGGTTCTTGAACTTGCCTTGTTTCGTTTTATTGTGACCAAAGGACAAAATACAACTCCGAGCAACCTTACAATAGTTGGAATCCATCATGCCTTTTTTAAAAACAAAGCTTAATTTCATGACAACTTGAATTTGTTAAACCCCGCAGTGGCCTGCCGCTTGCCTTCACCTCCTCTCTCTAACACCTCCCCAGGCATAGAAATCAGTCACATTTTTTTGTTGTTAATGATCTTTTTTGTACATCTGTCTGGCTTTTTTTTTTGACTCTAAGCAATGGAGACATGTTGTTTTTAGTGACATAGTTACTTTTTTGCTCTAAAAGTTGCAGGTATGAATAATATTATCTCCAAATTCTTGGAATGAAACATATGGAACTATAATTTTTAAATAAATGTTTAAAAAAGAAGAAAAATAGCTTCTTCATGACTTCATCTTTAAGTATAGCTCAATAATTACTCTTTTCAAGCTCCAGAAGTGAGGTGAGTGGCATAAGAGTATATTTTAAGACTATGCAAGGCCAGAAACATAATTATGTGTGACAGCTTGTCACTACATTGCTTGGATAAAGGAAAATTGAATTAAAATAATACTGTCTCACCAATGTGTAGGAGTGTTCCCTCATCTGGGCAGTGGTCAATGGTCTTCTTTCAATAGTGCTTCTTTTTCTTCTACCATCCTTAAACTCAGCTAGTCTGAAAGTGAATCTTCATGCTTCAATAAATGTTCCCCCAAGCCTTTGAGACTTGAACATCATACCATTGCAATGCTTGGAGAGTAACCTTCTCTAGAGATGGTTATGTCATCCAGTTGTTTCTCAGACCTATCCCTCTATTTGTGTTTCTGTCATCCCAGCGCCCCATATAGCATCTTTGAGAGAGTCTGGTCAGATAGAAAGTTGACACATTAAGTTGTGACCACTTACTTAACTTTTGAGATTCTTGTAACTGCCTCACAGACTACAGAAGAAGTGTGAACCCCCCTTTATTTGTCATAAATGCAGATAGCAACAGAGCTGGTTAGGCTAAAAGCCCATCGTGAATGCCAAAGAGCAATGTTGGCATTTAAGAACCAAGCTTGCAGAATATGCTAAAGTATTACAAGTGCAGCCATGCTTAAAGTGTTGCTGATGAATTGCTTCCCCATAGCAGACTGATTTTTCAGTATGCCCTGCATTTGGGAATAATACCTCTTAACAGGTTATCTGTGTAATCCACAGAGAACCTGGAGTTTTGGAACTTGGACCACTACCAATACCAGCTACTGCTGCCTATTTCGAATTTGCAGCTTGCTGGCAGTGGCCAACAGCTAAACTGTTTTGGCAGCACCTGCTCCTGAAATGTATTTTCTTCTTCAGACTGCAGTTTTTCCATACCCTTTCTTGTAGCTTTCCAATTTTCTTTGCTGAAGCAGAAAATGGAGAGGAGGAAACAGCAGCTATACTTTTTCAGTGCAACTTCTCAGCCCTTAAAAGAGTAAGCTTTTTGGACCGACCCCATCACGGGCACCCAGCTGGATAGTCATCAACATCTGGGCTGTCTCAGGTCCCCTCCTCATCCCATCCCTGCTACCTCACTGGGTGCTCTGGGACTGGCCCTGGTTAGGGAGGTCATGGTCCTGCCAGACCCACAGCCTCCCTCTGCTCCTGGCTCTCTGCCCACAGGGCAGCTAGACCTTGTGGTGCCCTAACAAAGGAGCAGAAAATGTGTGGAGAACAGCTTAGTCCTCTTAAGCAGAGTCAGAGAAGCTCCAGTCCAGCTGAAAGATTAAGTACTTTCTTTTATCTTCACACACTGCAGTGAGGTCCTTGTTCTGTTAACCATGTCCCGATGTCTTCTTGGCGGAGACTTCCCCTGACAAAGGCAGGCAAAGACTCATGAGGAAAAGGAGGTACCAAGTCCTGGAGGTATCTGAAAATTTCATTTTTCAAGGAAGTACAATAACCCTACAAAGCCTGATTTGATTTAAAAACTAAGAAACACAGGAAGCACTATATTTTCCAATTGTTTGGAAAATTGCCCTACTTCTTTACATAGCAAAATATTGCACAAATGAAGAAGGATAGACCACTACTACCTGCTCTTGCAGGACATGTTCACTTTCCAAATCCAGCAGAAGCAAATGAAGCAAGCACATTGTGTGTGCCCTATATAAAGGACCATTTCCATCTTGGAAAAGCTTGGCACACATTTCACTACATCTTTCTTAAGCATGTTCTTTATTTGTCTCTGGTCTTGGCATGGCAGATGCTTCTCCATATGAGATGTGCCAGCTGGCTGTGCCTCTTGCAGTGTCTTGCTGTCAGGTAGTGCCAGTGCCACAGTCCTCTGGGGAATCCTGTACAGTCCTGTCTAATAGAAAATTAGGAAAGTCAAAGAGAAAAGGAGTCTGTATTAAGTAATGTTTTCATTGCTAATTTTTTCTGACATCTTAATAGTGCATGCTTTTAAAGGGTCTAGAGGTTATTTGCTGATTTAGTTGAAGTTACGTAAAGCAGTCATCAGAAAAAGTCTGGAGCCTATGGACTCTGGAATCTTTAATCCTTCCCTTGACTCTTAGTGTATCAGTTGACCGTACTTCATTTGTGATGGGTGGTCGTAACTGTTCCCCCATGACGTGCTACCACTGAGAAGAAAACATTATGGAGACTTGTGTCTCTGTGTGGGCACATATATATCATAATGTTGATAGATGTATTTATACAGCTGCTTAGTACACAGTGAATGTTTAAAAGCTGAATGCTATGATATTGGTCGGCACAGTTTGTACCATGTAACCATTGTCCAAAAGTGGACTTTATCAGAACCAGACAAATTCCAAATCTGGTGAAAGAATGTGTTTCAAGTGCACAAACCAATGTCTTTTGGTTTGGCCTGGATAAATGCCAGTTGCTCACCAGAATCACTCTATCACTCCCCCTCCTCAGCTGGACAGAGGAGAGGAAATATGACAAAAGGCTCCAGGGTCGAGACAAGGAAAGGGAGAGATCACTCACCAATTACTGTCACGGACAAACAGACTGAACTTGGGGAGAAAAGGGAGTTTAATTAATCACCAATCAAATCAGACTAGGATAGTGAGAAATAAATCCAGAGCTTAAAACACCTTCCCCACACCCCTCCCTTCTTCCCAAGCTTAACTTCACTCCTGTTTCTCTACCTCCTTCCCATTCCCGAGTGGTGTAGGGGGACAGAAAATGGGGGTTACAGTCAGTTCATCACACGTTGTCTCTGCCACTCCTTGTCCCTCAGGGGGAGGACTCCTTACACTCTGCCCCTGCTCCAGCGTGATGTCCCTCTCATGGGAGACAGTTCTCCACTAACTTCTCCAATGTGAGTCCTTCCCACGGGCTGCAGCTCCTCACAAACTGCCCCAGCGTGGGTCCTTCCCGCAGGGTGCAGCCCTTCAGGAACAGGCTGCCCCAGTGTGGGTCCCCCACGGGGTCACAAGCCCTGCCAGCAAATCTGCTCTGGCATGGGCTCCTCTCTCCACGGGTCTGCAGGTCCTACCAGCAGCCTGCTCCAGCGCGGACTCCCCATGGGATCACAGCCTCCTTCAGGCATCCACCTGCTCTGGCATGGGGACCCTTCCACAGGCTATAGGTGGATATCTGCTCCACCATGGACCTCCATGGGCTGCAGGGGGACAGCCTGCCTCACCATGGTCTTCATCATGGGCTGTAAGGGAAGAGTCTCTGCTCCAACATTTTGAGCACCTCCTCCCCCCCGTCCTTCTTCACTGACCTTGGTGTCTGCAGAGTTGTTTCTCTCACATCGTCTCACTCGTCTCTCTAACTGCTGTCTCACCACAGCTTTTTTTCTTCCCCTTCTTAAATCTGTTATCCCAGAGGCGCTACCACCGTCACTGATTGGCTTGGCCTTGGGCAGTGGGGGTTCTGTCTCAGAGCCGGCTGGCACTGGCTTTATCAGACATGGGGGAAGCTTCTCGCAGCTTCTCACAGAAGCCACCCCTATAGCCCCCCCACTACCAAAACCCTGCCACGCAAACCCATAACATGCAGTCAAAAAATGGTGTCGGGCTTCCTTTATTTTCTTTGTTTTGTTTTTTTTGTGTGTTTTCTTTTTGATTTAGTAAAAACCTCTCTGTTTTTCAATTTATTTCTGCATTGTGCTTGTTTACAATTATGATAAGAGTAATTAGTTCAGTTCATACAATTTGTATAAATGTTCTCTATTCGGTGAAGATGATGATTCTGAAATTAGGCTTTAGCCTATAAGAATGTAGAAATGATAAATTAAAGTCTTATTGTTGTTACTAGTCTCCTGCATGATTAATTGTCTCTCATATTCTTACTCTGGCCGCCTTCTCCTCTAGAAAACTTCGCTTAAAATTTTACTGTCTTTGTTGGACTCTCTTGACTCAGTAGTACCCCTGGACTTTTGTTTAAGACCCAACCTCACATTTACAACAGTTTTAGTGATTACTAGTTTAGGGAAGAATGCTATTTTTTTTTTTCCTGAAGAGATTCTGCTTTTATTTTTTTTATATAGTGAAATTTCCAATAAGTTATGTTCAAAACTGTTAATATTCTTGCATAATACTTATGCTTCCATATTCACCTTTTCTTCAATTCTGACCAAATCCTTTCTGTAGAAGTGAGAATTATTGCATTTTGTTGTCATAGAAATAGATCTTTTACTGATAGTTTTGTGCACGACATAGCATACGGCAGATGAAGCATTATATTAGCTGGTGTTTAAAATGTATGCTTTTTATTATAGGGACTGAAAACTTCATGCACTGTGTAGCATGATTAATTTTTTCAATACAAGGCTAAATAATAGGTTCCAGCCAAACATAGTGATTGTTTGAAGTGTTCGCCAGCTAACTAGGATGAATATGGTCTTTTCCTTTCACAGGTTCTTGTAGGATGCTTAATTCTTTTGGTGTACACTGCTGTAGTGTATTTGGGACTGAAAGATTGCTTATTGCTGAACAAACAGTTCCTACCACAAAATCTCCCTTTTCCTTTTGTTTAAAATGGCATGTGCGAACACATTACGAAATGCCTGAAAACGTGGTCGTGGGACAGGTCTGGTGCTCAGCAGCAGAAATCAAGTTCTCTCTTTGCATTTAATCTGAAGACCTCTGAAGACTTTGAAAATTATCACCTGCAAGTAACGAGAAATAGTGGTGTATTATATGTGGAACCTGCAGCACTGTTCAACCACCAATTCTGAATAATGTCTGAGGAGTCATCAGCCCATTAGCGGGAGCAGCTAGAGTCTCCCTCATCTCTTTCTTTCCTGTCTTGCTCTCCCTGTACCTCTCCACATAACCAGGAGGGCAGGTGGACCCTGCTTCTCCTTGAACTGCTCAAATCAGTGTAGGAGATTGAAGGTCCTATCTCTGCTGTACAGCTGTAGAGAGATACAGATTACCACCAGAAGAGCGTGAACCTTGCTCATCTGTGGGAGCGGTGGCACAGCCACAGGTTGTGGGGGCTTCTGCAGCAGATGCCCTGAATTTGTGTTTGGACCCTTATATTTTTTAATACTGTGGGTGAGACCCTTCTCCAGCTGCTGTCGGGCAACTGGAGCTTCATCCATGGACACCTCCATGACTGGGCAGAACCTGCAGTATCATCTGAGGTATGGACAGCCCTCCTACCATGCTGGTTCCTCTTCTGGATTACTATGAAGACAATCAGAAATAGTAATTACTTGAAAGATTAGCAATGGGAAAGTATGACTTTGACTGCACGCAATCATCTCAGAAAACACGATTCCTTGGAACAAACCTATACTCCTGCAGTGAGTAATCTGTATATATGACCGTTACAGCAGTAGCCAAGTGGTTAAGAATACAATCTTCTGTTTGAAATATTTCTCTCAATTAAAAAAACATATCCAGATGTAGCAAATGTGAGAATGAATGTGGCCACAGCTGTGGCTGTACAGGAGGTAGGGCATGCTCTTCTTTTTCTGATGTCAGTTCTACGTGGATCTTTCCATATGAGTGATGCTTTGTAAGTCTTTGAACAAGTCTTGGTCAAATACTTTTTTCCAAAGCTTTTAATCTTCGTTTTCTCCCATCACTTTTGAATGAAAGGGAAATGAGAATGTTAATTTTTTGTGTGAAGACCTATGTGCATACCTAAATACAAATGTATACATTGTAAATGCAATTATTTCATGTCTCTTCTCGTATTTCATGTATGAAATGCTAATGATTTTTTAGTCTGAACCATGAGAGAAGAACAATGGGCACAGCTGGTGTCCAGCTTATCAGCTTCTCATCTGCACATAGCATAAATCCAGAGCAGTCTTCTCTTCCTATGAACAGGTCTATCCACAATGGCCTAATGAGCTGACCTGGTGATTAGCTCCTTGGTAACATTGCTGAATTGCCCAGTAGAGATAGATTGCACTTACTTCTAGCAAGTAGGTATAACCAAAGTTTCTAGCTCTTTTGACTGTGAAGAAACATTAAAAGTTTAAACCGATCCTAGGTTTTGAAATGTGTCATGCTGATTTCTTTTGCTTCTTCACACAGTGTCACAATTACCAGCCTCTTGCAGGGCTGAGGAGCATCTTAGCATGATGCTAAGAGGGCTTTTGAGCACTGCAGATTTGCTTCCGGTATAGCACGTTGTCTTTGGGCCTTCCTGGGTTTTGCTTGTAGATGTTCTCTATTACCTTTTGATGAAGCAGATGACCAAATTGCACCAATAGTGTCTTTGCAGAAGTATGAAAGGCACAGAGGGGCTTGCCTTAGGCTCTCCGTTCAGGGATGACTTTAATTTTTTTAATTCATGCTATTTTTTCATGATGTGTTTTCAGATTTTCTTTCTAAAGCTTTCAGCATTCAAGATTCTTTTATGCCCTAATTATCTTTATTGTTTATATTACTTTCATTCTCTAATTAGAGTAATCACATCATGGGGGAGTTGAGAGTCTTCTGCTTTTTCTCTCATTATTTTTGTTTTGTCAATCCTGGCTGTTTCCTGCTGCTTATGCTTGTCCATGTGTTTTTACTCTCTGAAAATTGATGTTGTCATGTACTAATTGTTTTCCCTTTATCTGAAGACCTTTTCCATTTTTACTGTGTTGGCCATTCTTGGCAATCTGTGAAGCTCGACAGCTCTACTTAAAAGCGGCAAGACCTATACCAGCAAGTGGGAATAACAAATGTGCAAAAAGAAAGCAAAGGTGATGTCTTTAACTAGCCTTCTGGATCCTTCATCTGAGGTTGTTTTGGCCTGGCTAAATACCAGGTGTCCACAAAAACCACTCTATCACTCCCCCTCCTCAACTGGACAGGGGAGAGGAAATATGATGAAAGGCTCCAGGGTCGAGATGAGGACAGGGAGAGAGCAGTCACCAATTAGCGTCATGGACAAAACAGGCTGAACTTGGGGAGAAAAGGGAGTTTAATTCATTACCAATTAAATGAGAGCAGGATAGTGAGAAATAAATCCAGATCTTAAAACACCTTCCCCCCACCCCTCCCTTCTTCCCGGGCTCAGCTTCACTGAATTTATTTTATCTGGAGCCTTTTTAGTGGAACAAGTGCCATCATTTTGTTTAAAAGCAGAAACAGGTAATTGGTCTTTGCATGAGTTAAATTTGTGAATGTACAAGTTCAAGGTCCACCATCAGAATTTTTATTAAAATTGTCAGCTTTGGATGCAAATGTTGAATGTAGTGTGATGCTGGGATTAGCCAGGAGCATATCAGTAATGCTTGGTGAGCACACGTTTAAAGTCCTGACAATGTTTTTGCTGTCCTTATGGATTCCATTTTGTAAAAGCTCTAGGTAATCTTTTATATCTAAGGCCATGCTAAAATTAGAATAGCACTTGCTTCAAAATACCAGGGTTTCTCCACTTAAAATTTTTGTGTGAGTGATATTCTCCTATTTGAAAAAGAAAGAACTTCAATAGCTTCAGAGTATGCAATCATCTCTTTACAGACGAGGTGTCAATGCAATTAGCACCTGAATTGTAATCTGCTCAACATTTGGCCTGAGGTGCCAGGTAATTCAGTCTCTCTAACTCATTCATTCTCTTCTGTTGAGACTGCAAATATAGTGCTTACAGCAGAATTTGAATGAGTGTTGTGGCCACTCAAGACTGAAATAACCATATCCAGGTGCTCCACACTTAGCACAGCTTCTGAAAGATAACACTACTAAACAAGCAAGCTGAAGCATTAACTGGAGTTTTTAATTTTATAAAGTCTGAGTTCATGTGTACCTCTACAAATTGCAAGAAATTCCACTCTCTTCCATTGTGTTATAAAGTTAAATACACAGTTCCTTCTTTTTCGACTCGTCTTATACTTAGAAGATTGAACTACCAGTCACCTTGCTATATTTTTAGTTGTCTATGATTTTATAATTTCTTTCCCCTCACAGTCCAGCAATAGCAGAAGACACTTTAGGTTTCTTCTAACTGTTTATGGGAGTAATGAAATCTGCATATTGCCTGTATGTCTAGCAGATTTGTTTTGGACTTTCTGGTGGTGTGTGGCTGCAGTTTTGAATGGAATAAATCTGAGAGTGTCTGAATAATGGTGGTTTTGACTGGAAATGCCTCTGGAAGAGCCAGGTCTTGAAAAGCGTTCTAAAATGACTCAATTATTTAATCTCTCCCAGAAGCCTGCCCCGAAGCCAGACCAGTGTGATTGTCCTTGATTCTCTTCAGCTGTTTCTTAAGATTTGGGATTTATATTTTAGCAAAAGGCTTCTTAACAATGTTAAGATGCAATATGGCAAGATGTAGCTTACTCTCTGTTACTTATCTGCAGTACCAGGACCAAGACTTGACAGAAACTATTTGAAAGGGATTGTGCTGCAGTAATGAAGCTCTTGTACGTCAGATAAAGCTTTCTTCCCTAATACGAAGGGTTGTAGGGATTAGTAGATTTCTGGTGATCCATGTCTCAAAAGACATTTACAGGACAGAAATTATCCCATTATTTTATGTTTTATGAAGTATGTTAATGTGAACTTATATGAATATATGTAATTATTTACATCAAGACTTTTGCCTCACTGCAGTGCAGTTGTTCCACTGTAAATGTAGGTGTCTAAAATATAAGCATGTAAGTGTAAGTTAGGTGCCTATTGCTCTTGTGGTATTCAGAGGGAATTTAATTGACTGTTTCAGATGCTGCTTTTAGGATAAAATAAATTTCTTTTATGTAGTAGAGTCCCCCATGACGATAAGGAAGTAACTACCATGACTAGTTCAAACTTAATGAAAACATTAATTTAGGTGAACATGATTCTTCAGGAATATTTAACTAGCGAGAAGCACTTGTAGCAAAATATTCTGTAGAAATGTAGTGAATCATTGCACCACAGATTTACTGTTCTTTCTTTTTTTTTCCCTACAAAGATATCAGTTCAATTTTTCCAAATTATTCAGCTCAAGGTCAAAAAACACTGGCTTTACAGAGAAGACACCACTACTGAAGGTTTCCTCAGACGAAAATAGGTGAGTTACTTTCATTTTACTTGAAATACTTTTTTTCTAAGCTCTCTTGTATTTAATTGTGCAAGGTTCTTTCTTATATCCTGACACCAAACCTGCTGGGAAATAAAGTGAATGGCTGGGATTGTGAGCAGAGAATTACTCTAGAGGACCTTGAGTGGAAAGAAGGGGCTGTAAAAGGGGAAGGGAAGGAAGTAAGGTCTGAGGTCAGGGTGATTAGTGAGCCCTAAGAACAGGCAACTGCGTGTTGTGTGCTCTTATTTGTTCCGTATGGTATTACATCAGGTGCACTGAAAGACACAGCTGGGCTATAGAAAGGGTCCTTACAGGGAGTTTGCACACCAAATCCTGAGGTACATCTGCCTGGTGCATCAGAGAACTGGTTCTCCCAGGTGTGCCTAAATGTCATGGCATCTCTGTTTTTGCTCCTCAGCCTACACAGCTGTGTCACCAAGGGCAGCTCGGTCTGTACCGAATAAATCTCTTCCTGAGATTTTTTCTGTTAAAATCTCTCACAGTGAACCTAAGGATATGCAAGGTCAGTTGCATCTACTACCTGTTGAAATAAATCACTGTTTTATTTTATTATGTTCACTGAAAATGTGTGACAGGTTGCAGTGCGTGGCTCTTCATAATCCAGATTTTACCACAGATGATGATTCATGGGACAACAGCTCTGCAGAATTTGAGCAAAGGTTTCAAATGGGAAGTGAAATGACAAGTCTGTCTAGATCTGCTTCTTCTGAGAAATATGAAATATTGGACAACCTCCATGTCAAGTTCAATTTATCAAAGATGAGGTCTGAATTCAAACATTCATTTATTTGTTTTTCCATTCTTTTTTTTTTATGTCTGCAAGGATTAGTTTTTAAGTATAGATGTCTAGAAAATTACTTATTTTCTGCAAATGAATAAAATAACACTCCATATTTAGGCCTTATCTTGTTATTGATAGTTTATAAATAAACCCTGGTGATGTTGATTACAGCTTCTGCCAAATGATCAATAGCCCTTTGTTCTTACAAGCATCAATCATATCACCTATTCTAAATTTGTAATTAAATACCTTCTATAGTGCTTGTAAAGTTTCTTTGAAACCATTGCTTAAAAGCCCCTTGGATGAATCCACAGCTTTATTATTCAGTTATTTGTTACTTTTATGAAATGCTTCACTTTAATTAAAATATGTATCTAACAGTTTTTCTGTAGTTTTTATAGTAGCTTTTCACATATACACAATCAAAATCTAACTCAGCATTTTTCTGTCTTTAAGTACATTAATTTATTTCACTCCTTGCCTCAAAGTAGTCTTTTACGTCATTTAGGCATGGAGGAAATTGAATTTGTTAATATATTGAGAGATACCAACATGATAAGAGCTTAAGTTCAAATTTTCTCAGGATATTTTTGCCTGGGATTTAACTAGCTAACCATTTAACTTTGGATACTCATTCCCTCTGCCCCTTCCAGAGTTTCAACACTTTTTACTAATTTGTTTTGGCCTCTGCAAAGAGCTCTGCAGATTTATATGGAGCCCAGCACTGCATGTCCGCATCTCCGTGTTGATCCACGGAGCCTTTCCAATGAGATATCTGTGCATCTTTTCTCAGTCTGCACGTTGTCTTAGCTCATCACTTTGCAGTTGTTTTCCTCCTTTCATCGTGCATATGGTATTGTGTGGAGTGCCACTCTCCTGCACTGCCGCTGAACAAACAGAACAGGAGAATTTCAATGGCTGCAATTAGTGCAATATGAGCAGATGTGAAGAAGTTTGGCAGGCGTCTTTTTTCACGCTCCTGGTGGCTTTCCCTGGTATTTGACAGAACAAAGGCATCGAGCGGGAGTGTAGAAACCATTATTTCGAGTACCACGTAGGTTTATAATCTGGGAAGTAGTGCATTTTTCTGGCAGAACTTCCCATGAAATATTTTCATTGCTATAGTGCGGATGGTACATATGGGGCCAGCTCCTTGGCTCTGGTAAATCAGCATAACTCTGCGGAGATAATAAATGGAGCTAAACTGCCCAACACCACGTGCAGATCAGACTAATAATCATTTGGTTTAGAACAGGGGGTGAAATCCTTAATAGATTTATACTTCATGTGTTTCCAACTGCAGTCAAATTAGATTGTGCCGGAGGCATGTATCAGTGCAGGATTTGGCACAGGGTTTGTACTTGTATTGCTGTGCCAGGTTAGTGCTGTAGGAAGAGACAGATTGCAAACCACAGGTGAAGCAAAGGCTGAACACTTCTCAACTGTAAGCTGTTAAAAGTGCTGCTTCCCTAATACGAATGCCATGAAAACAAACAGACATAAGGAAAAAAGCCTTCTAAATTTTACATTTAATAAGATAAACATTTCCAAAAGCTTTTTTGTTATATCTTACCAGCTCCTTTAGATGGGTTTGTTACTTACAGAGAAGTGGTTACAAATTTATAAAGGCTTAATCAATGTTTTTTAATTTCCCTTATGTCTTAAAATAAAGTTATTGCTGTTTCTTTTTTCAATAACAGTTTGAATTATTATTGTTATTAGAAATTATAATTTCAAAGTGCAAACAGAAAATATCAAGCACGTTAAAACTAAACCAATCTCGACAGGGCTTTAGTAATTCACAACATAATGAATTCTCAAAAATACCAGAATAGAACTGTAATGGAGGGATGAGGAGAATAGACAAACAGGACAGAGGATGCATGACTAAGCTGGCACTAGGTATTTTTCATAAATCTCACAGTACCAAAAGAAGTTATTGGTTATGAGGTGCTGATAATGGATTTTGTTGTCATTCCTCTCTTTTCAAACCTTTATTATCTTCTTTCCACACTCTGCCACATTGTTTTTCAGTAGAGTAGGGCTACCTGGCATGTCTGGAAGAAGCTTCCTGACTGGTTTCCTTGCCATCTTCCTCTGCCTTCTCTAGATTTTTATGCTGTGCAAAGTTTGTGTAAAGTTGTTACCACTTGTATTTCATAGGCTATTGTAGCCCCTTTGTACTAGTTTGTTAGCTGCTGGGGTGCTTTTCTGCCTGTCTGGAGAATTCTAAAGAGGAAAGGATCTATAGAAAACAATGTTTTTAAAAAATGGGTCTCCAATCACTTATGTGGCTTGCAATCAATGAACTTGATTAAGGCACTTTTTTCACTGTGATTAAATATTATTTCTGACTCTCTTCAGACTACTCTGCTTTAATATTTTGTTCTATAGCATCTGTCATTGCAGCTATTTATTGCACTGTTCCCTTCTCAACTAATTGTCCTAGTAACTTGAAATGTTTTCCTTCTTGCTTGTCATCAGGCTTAAATCAATCCTTACATTTGTCATTCTGTCAGAAAAGCAATGTTTGAATGTTTACTTCTGAAAAAATTGTATAAGAACATGAATGCCTTCAATTAATTAAAAGATGTAATAAGGGCAAATCACCAAAAAGAGTTCTGTAAATGAAGACATCTGTGTAAGGTACTGATGGGCACCCAGAAGATAATTAGTTAAGAGTTCCCTTTAACGGTAAAATTTTTTAAAATAGTAATTTTAAAGTGTTAAGTATTAAGATTTCTTGCTCAAGAACATGCATTTTCAACATCCACATTTTAATTTAAAGTTATTCTTGCTTAACCCACTCAGTAGTAAGCTCTGACACTTCAGATTTGATGGCATTACATCTCTAGAATTGGGCATTCCTTCAAAGAGCACAGAAGTGCTATAGAAATAATATCTAGTTTTGGTAGTTGGTTTATCTAGAGGTGCTCATAAAGTACATTTGGTTTAAAGAGACACTAATAAAATCAGAAGATTCTTAAAGCTTTTTCTTGTCTTCAAACCATTGTTTCCCAACACCTTTCAACATACATATTAGAAGTCCAATTTTGAGGATGCCATTCACAACACCACACCTCTACGCAACAAGGTGGGCTTTCTGCTTAGCCATGCCACCTCCCTGCACTGGTAGTGCTCCTTTGCCTCCCTGGGAGAGACCAGGGAGAGCTGATGCGGCTCTGGATCTGTTGAGGTATAGCAGCAGCAGCCAAGAAGTGGCTCCAGGTCCCAGCACCAGCTCATGCTGCAGCCTTCACTTGGCTTTCCCGAAGGGTAAAACCTCCTTCCCGTGCCATGAGACACAGCTGGAAGCAGACCTGAGGCAGGAGTCCTTAGAGTCACTGAGGCTTCCTAAGCCCCTGCTGACCCTGCGTTGTGGTGTCCATGCTCTGACATGGTATATTATCACCTGTAAGTGCTTACTATGATGCTTCTGAAATGTCAGACTTACTAAGAGAACAGAAAAGATTTTTTAAAATAATAATAATTTTATAATATATGTAAAATGTTATAAGAAATATATATATAATGTTATAATAAATACATGTTTCTTATGTTTCAGATGCTGTCTAAAATTCATGAAAGTTTCAGGCCTTTTTATCTTTGTGATAGTTTGCTCTGTAAGTATTGAATTTGTAGTTTTCCCCTGGCCCCCATTTCCTTAGAATAAGATCAAAATGCGGTATGATATTTGGTCTTAGCTAACAAAAGAAGTCTTGAGGGTGGGGGCAAGATGGCAAAAAATGAAAAAAGTACTGTGCAGGGCTTCCTGCCTAATCAGACCACTGTTTGGTGCACTTGCCACCACTGGACAATATGGTAGGGTAAGCAGTTGAGTTTGAGGAGGCAGTTTAAACTCCAATTTGTATGTCTTTTCTGGTTGCTTGTTGAATTTGGGATAAGTCTTTAGATACTGGCTAACAACTGAGGAATGTTCATAGCAAAAGCCATGCTGTGGAGGATGCACCAGCAATGGCAGTGCTCCACAGTGTGAAAGGCAGAAGGCCATGGGGAGGTAGGCAGCTCCCTACCAGGGCTGCCAGAGTGCTGCCCTTCCCTACCAAAATCTTCAAAATCAGCAAAATCTTAGACTGCAAGACTTCAAGAACATTTCAAAAAGTTGGAGTTTATCCTTTTAGCTGCTGTGGAGAACTCTTTTCTGGCTAGCAGGGCTTCTGTATCAGAGGCAAAATAGATGACACTGTATTTCCTCAGATGTGGGCGTAGCTTTTCAGTTAAATCCTTAAGATTACAATTCTGTCCTAAGAGACACTTGGTTAAAATACATGGAATATGTGACTTTGGCAGTAAATTTATCGAAGGAATATTACTTGTCCTTATTAAGTAACCAAGGGCTGCTTTTCAGCTGTGATGGAAACACACCTGAAAATACTGAAAGCAATCTTACCATTTAATGTACAGTTTGAAGGAGTCTTGGTCAAGTATTTGAGACAGGCTTGGCAGGTATTTTTCAGTTTTTGTGTTATTAATGAATGTTTGGTTTTTATCCTTGCCCTAGATTTTATTTGGCATTTACCCAGATCAAGGTGTGTCCTGGCAGATGTTGGCTGTATCACCTCTGGAAAGCTTCTGTATCCTTCTTTCTTTGAAAAAAAAACACCTGAACTGAAGTTTCGTTGATAAACTGGTTGAATGAGTGGGTGTTTTCTGTCTTATACTGTGAGGGGATTGGATGTCTTCAGAGCCTGGGCTGCGCTTAGACTTGTCCTTTGATGCAGGCCACAGCCGTGCTCCTTATCCAAGTCACACTGAATGGCGCCTTGTGGTGTCCATCCAGTCCTTGTGTCCAGCTTCTGCATGAAACAAAGAGCGTGCAGACCCAGCAGGATCAAGGCCCAGCAAATAGCTGGGGCCATGGCTAGCATATGCACATGGCTGCAGCACTTGCATGCCAGACCAGTTCTGTACTGTCGTCTGTAACATAGCTGTAGTGTATACTTGGACCATGATGTTACCCAGTGAACTCCTTCAAAAGCAGGGAACTAGACGATTTGCGGATATGTTTCCGGAACAGCTTAGCCCAGCCACATCTATGGGTTTGTAGATCTGTAGATATTTTTCAGTGGAGATGCAGATTCCTTTACAAATTTTCAGTACAAAATTGCTCTATAGTGAATTTAAGTCAACAGATTGCCAAGAAACTGTTCAAAAGAACAAGCAATAGAATAACCCAAAATAAAAAAGACTCATCGCAGGTGAACGCAGACCTGAATGTGAAAAGTCTTTGAGGGATGAACATTCAGTTAGTAAATGAACACAAAATTTTGCAAATAAATCACATTTCTTGTTCTCACTATATTTCTTGTTTAATCAGTCTGGTGCTCAATCTATTTGGCTCTTTTTTCACTAGTGTTAAAAGATGGTGCACTTGTAAATGTATTTCACAAGCTCCTACGAGAATTCTTATTTTGAAAAGGTGTGGTAAGATTTAATTTTTGAAATGCTGATTTTTTCAGTTTTGTTGGGCAGTTCCATGGCTTTCAGCAGGAAGAGTCTATTTTAAATAGATTTGATTATTAGCATTCTCACTGTCACAAATAATGAAACAATATAAAGCAACAATTAGTAGGATAACTGAGGAAGAAAATGTTTGAGCTTGAGGGCCATTTATAACTAAAAGTTCAAATTGCTTCTTAGAGGAAAGCAAGTGAACATTTAGTAGGACCAGTGACAACTTCAGCTGTAAACTGCCATCGATACCCTGTTCACATAAATATTTTGGTCCTCCTTGAAACTATTATTTAAAGCTCCTGTATATGTGTGGTGTTGAACAGCACCATGGCTGTCATGGCCCAGTCTGTCAAATCATAGAATCATAGGTTGGATAAGACCTCTAAGATCATCAAGTCCAACCATCCACCCAACACCACCACGCCTATTAAATCATATCCCGAAATGCCACATCTACACGCTTTTTAAACACCTCCAGGGATAGTGACGCCACCACCTCCCTGGGCAGCCTATTCCAATGTCTGACCACTCTTTCAGTAAAGAAATTTTTCCAAATATCTAATCTAAACCTCACCTGGCACAACTTGAGGCCATTGCCTCTTGTCCTATCACTAGTTACTTGGGAGAAGAGACCAAAACCCACTCACTACAACCTCCTTTCAGGTAGTTGTAGAGAGTGATAAGGTCCCCCCTCAGCTTCTTCTTCTCCAGACTAAACAGCCCCAGCTCCCTCAGCCACTCCTCATAAGACCTGTGCTCTAGACCCCTCACCAGCGTCGTTGCCCTTCTCTGGACACACTCCAGCCCCTCAATGTCCTTCTTGTAGTGAGGGGCCCAAAACTGAACTCAGTACTCAAGGTGCGGCCTCACCATTGCCGAGTACAGGGGCACGATCACCTCCCTACTCCTGCTGGCCACACTATTCCTGATACAAGCCAGGATGCCGTTGGCCTTCTTGGCCACCTGGGCACACTGCTGGCTCATG
>Ga0065711_1028739_pt1 | contig 39455 bp, 19 predicted proteins | sample Hoacrofraction12_FD_59098 | JGI IMG/M metagenome (GOLD analysis project Ga0065711, IMG submission 59098) | Hoatzin crop microbial communities from Cojedes, Venezuela - Epithelial fraction 12 v2 (version 2) | ecosystem: Host-associated > Birds > Digestive system > Esophagus > Crop | place... | reverse complement strand
CCCCCCGGATGCAGAATAACCCTGAGGTTGATGGGATCCTGCGCCTTGACTAATACAGACTCTGAAAAGGTTTGTCAGGGAGTAACCAGTCAGTGAGAAAGAACTGCTAAGAGATTTTGAGCTAGCCTAGGGCCTAGGCTGAAGGGAATGACACCATACAGGATTTTTTTGAGGAACTGTGATGTGACAGAGATTAACCAGGAGATGGGAGCCTGTGAAGTATGTGTACTTAGAGACATTCCAGAATTGCCTGGGTGAGGTAAGAAAACATTACAGATAGCAGAGGCAGCGGAGATTGCAGTTGGGCAGCTTTGGGAACAGGTAGGATCAGCAGAGGTGTTTCAGAGTAGAAAGGGTGGCAGAAGCTGTGGCGTGTAGGGGGAAGCTAGTTCTGAGTTTAGGGAAAGGGACAGTAAGATGCTGCTCAGGTGAGAACAAGTTCTAAGATTTGGCACGCACCGAGCATTAAAATTAATGCTTTCTTTATGGAATAGTGTTTTTTGCAGCCTAGTAAATATGATTTTTGCTATTACTAGTAAAAGGCGATGGGGTTCTGCTGTCTCACAGTGTAAGGCTGAGGATTTCTCAGGACTTGCCTTTGCCTGATCGTCAGTGGCTAAGTGGCTAGTGCCCAGCTAGTCGTGAGCCTAATTTCTGAGAGTCTTGTATATGATAAAAGTCTGCAAAACGTGTAGTCGCTGTGTAACAGAAGTAGCCCTGTATGCTAGCTGTGGCTGTGGGAGGGCCACTGTGTGACTTCGTAACTTCAGTTGGGAACTGGTGAAAAGAAGAGTGCAAAACCAAACCGTGTTAAGAAAGTGCACAAAAATAGACCCATATTTCAAAGAGCTACTCCTTCTAAAGGTACACAGAGATGAATACAGTGCTTTTAATGGTTATTGGATTGATCAAAGTCCTCTTTATCCAGGCTAAAATTTGCTGCTCTGTACCTCTTATGTCCTACTGAAGGCTCTTAGGGGCATATGAGGAGTAAGTGCCATAGAAGCCTTGAACTGCCTTTCTGCAAAAGGAAAATTTTCAATAGTAACATTGAAATATGTCCTTCCTGAGCTCAGTTCATCCTACTTGCATCCCTTCTTGTCATTGTATCCTTCAATCTCCTTCATGAAAGTGTCCTGTGTTTCTAGCACTCATTTATGTTATTTGCTTCAATGACCTTACTTGACAACTTACTCCAAGTGTTTACTACTCTTTGAACAAAGTAGTTCTGCCTGAATTCAGGTGCAGTTAAGCGATAATAGTATTGCTGCTCTGTTTTATGAGGCAATAAGCTGGTTCAGCTGAGTATTTTATCCCAAGAAGGGAACCAGAATATTGCAAAGTAAAACACTCATGTAGCTTTTTAGCTGCAAAATATGTTTGTAACCAAACACTTTAAAGAAGCAGCAGCTTATTCAAGGCTACATCAGAATTTACAAGTACTTCCCTGTTGACCTTCTTCGGCAACCAGTCACCTCACAAACAGCATGTGTCACTGAGCAGTGGATCTGCCCAGTTGGCGACGTTGATTGGACCAGTGTATTTGGATTCCCTTGGTGCACTATACTAGGTCAAAACCTCACTAAAAGAGCTTGGAACATGGGTCCTATTGTCTTATTGCTCTGAAGGAGGGGAGATATATCTCTGACAGTTCACGGGAAGGGATGGATCCACATATTGAGACTCTATTTGCGAAAAGGGGGAGAGGAGGTTCCTTGCATGTCTCTTCACTCTGTAGCTGTGTAAAAACCTGGAAGTACAGTAAAAACCTACAGATAACACAGGATGAAGGTGAATGCAAACATCTCTATCAGACCTTTTTAAGTGGTGTCTGATACTGATATTCCACTCAGTATCTGTAGGGCGCCAAAACCTGCCCCATTATTTGTGGAAATACCGTGTTGCTGAATCACAAGTGAAAACCTGTTGCCTAAACATGCCAATAGGAAGTGGAAATCCTTTTTAGCTTTTGTTTCAGAAGTCAGGTAGCTTTCACATTTTTTTAGTCCCAAACCATGGTAGATGTGAATTTCCTCATTATATTTGAAAAGAAGGGACAAGGTGCTTTGAGTTTAAACATATAAAGTAACTTTACTGAGTCTAGTTGTGAAGCTTTTATTAAAACATACAGATGAAGTATTTTAGCTCACCATGCAAGACACCCTCACATGGCTGTTTCAAATGAAATTAGCAGTGAGATTGTATCAGGATATTTGCAAGCATAAAATGGAAATTGTAAAGCACTTAGTGAAATCTGAATTCATATAGCTTTTAATTTCACTTTTCAACTACAACCAACAAGCCTTTCACCCTGTATTCCTAGAAAACAGTAACTGTAGTAATAATTTTTTTGTTTGGTTTTGCTCAGAAGGCAATTCTGGTACATGTAGTCAACATCAGTGAATATTTTATTAAAATGACAGGAAATAAAATCAATGAAGGAGATAACTCTGCTCACACGTCCCCTCTCTGTCATTTTTATTTAAAACCCCAATTAATTTAATGATTGAAATATTGATTACTAACTTTTGAAATGTCATATTCGCCATTTCAGTTCATACACTGTATTTAATCAGAAAAAACTTTTAACTGTTGCGAAAAGCAACAAAGAATAAATTAGAAGATGAATTGTCAGTTGCATAATTTTGTGGCATTTCATTATAAAATCCATACTTTGACTCAACTAAGTTGGTAGCAAGGTTTATTATAAAATCAAAATCTAACCTAGAATTTTTAACTGACCCTAGGATAACAAGTTTTCATTCTGAAGCCATGTGAAATGCTGGAAGACCAGCAGAGCTTATTCATCTGGGCACCATGCTGTTCATCTGTTTGAACTGTTTGCTGAGCTTCACCTCTAAAGTTGCTGTGAGAATGGATGATGTAGACTGAATGGTCTCAGTTAAAAATTAGGTTAAGATCGGTAGTCACTGCACATATTTATTTCTTCCGGAGAGCATAGACAGAGTACAAAAGCTAAAGAGTGAAGCAGAATTAGAATTTGAACAAGTGCAATAGCCTGTGATGACTTCGTGTGGCAAGATTTGATTTGTACAGATTGAGGATCCTGTAGGGCCTCTGTAGTTGTTTGAAGCCTGATCCAACTTGGAAGAAAAGATGGCAAGCAAGATTCATCACGTCCCAAACCACATGTGAGAGAAAAGCACATCACCTTTTTGTATCCTAACGTTAGACACCTTTTTTTAAATGCTTTTTTCCATGATTGCATGATGTCAAACAGCCCTGTTGAGTCCTGTCTATTGCATTGTAATCATGAACTATCTTGCAGTTTGAATGAATGCTATACTCAGTTCAGATTGATGTCAGTGGTAAACTGTTCAAAATGTTTCCTTTTATAACTCCAACCAGCACCTTTGTTTATCCAAGTCACAAAGCTTATTTTCAGAAGACCTAATATTTTTGCAACATATTGGCCTCTGTCAAAGTCTATAAGAAGGTAAGTGATCAGGGCTGTTAAAATGAAATGCATGTCTCTTCACAGACTGGACTTTATTCTGAAGTGTCTAGAATAATTATACAGATAAATTTCCTAGTTGATTGAAAGCTATATTGGGTTTTTTAGAGAGAGAAAGAAATTGAAGACAGTCTTATGGTCAGCAATACAAACCTGATCAAATTTAAATTTTATTACTATTACTCTTTTAGTAATAACACAAACTACATCCAGACTGTTAGACATTGCTTTAATCCAGTGAGAAAATAAGTAGAAACCTTAAGTGTCCCCAAGGTCAACAGTGGCTGGATAAGTTTGACTTTTCTTTTCAATCATTATGTGCAATTTATAATTAAGGTCTTACCTTTTGGCAGTTCTTCCCTTTTTAAGCATCTGCTTAGAAGAAACGCATAGGATACAGCCTTCGAGAGAAGAGGGGACCAGGAAAGCTGGCTCTTTTTGAATGATCTCAGCATCCAAGGTTAAAAATGGTCCTTCCCCACATGCAGAAAACCCTGCAATGGCAGCAGGAGGCATGTGTAGATGATCAAGTAACTCCTAGATAAACTCAAACATAGATAGAAAGCGTACAAGAGGTGGAAGCTTGGACAGGTGACCCAGGAAAGCTATAGAAACGCTGTCTGAGCATGCGGGGATGGAGTTAGGAAAGGGAGAGCTTGTCTGGTGTGAAAAGCAACAAGAAAGGGTCTGCAAGTATGTCAACAGCAAAAGGAAGACTAGGGGAAATGTGCACTTGCTGCTGAATGGGGCAGGGGATCTGGTGACAAAGAACATGTAAAAAGCTGAAGTACTCAATCCATTCTTCACTTCAGTATTTACTGGGAAGGCTGTTCTTCAGGAATCCCAGGTCCCTGAGACTTGTGGGAAAGTCTAGAGCAAGGAAGACTTACCCTAGATGGAGAATGATCAGGTTAGGGAATACGTAAACTGAATATAACCACTTCCATGGGGTGTCATTGGATACACCCATGAGTGCTGAGGAAGGTGATTGACGTCACTGAAGGCCACTGTATTGTCCTTGAAGGGTCATGGCAATTTGGAGGGAGGGTTCTGAGGACTGGAAGAAAGCAAATCTCACTCCTATTTTCAAGAGAACAATCTGGGGAACTATGAGCTGCTTAGCCTCACCTTCATGGCAGGGAAGGTCATGGAGTAAGTCCACCTGTAAACTTTTTCCAACCATATGAAGGTCAAGAAGGTAAATGGGAGTAGTCAGCATGGTTTTACAGAGAGACATCTGTAAAACTGACCTGACAGCCTTCTACAATGAGCTGACTGGCTTGGTGGATGAGGGGAGAGCAGGGGATATTGTTTACCATGACTTTGGTAAGGCTTTTGACACCATATACCATAGTATTCACATACACAAACTGAAATACAGGTTAGGTAAATGCACAGTCAGGTTGACTGAGAAATGAATTAACTGCCAGTCTGAAAGAATCAGTAGCACAAAGTACAGCTGGGGACCCATGGTCAATATTGAGGCCAGTACTGTTTAAGATAGTCACTAATGACCTGGATGATGGCACAAAGTGCACACCCAGCAAGTATGCTAATGATGCAAAGTTGGGAGGAGTGGCTGACACACCAAGGTGTTGTGCTGTCATTCAGAAAGACCTTCACAGGCTGGAGAATGGGGCTGGCAGGAGTCTTCTAAAGCTTAAAGGGAAATGCAGAGTCCTGCATCTGGGGAGGAGGAATAACCTAATGCACCAGCACATGCTGGGGTATGACCAGCTGGGAAGCAGATTGGCAGAGAAGGACCTGCAGGTTCTGATGCAGACCAAATTGAACATGAGCCAGCAATGCATCCATGTGGCAGAGAAGGCCGACAGCACCCTGAGCCGTATCAGGAGGAGAAATGCCAGCAGGTAGAGGGTGGTGATCCTTTTGTTCTGCTCAGGGCTGGCGAGAACACATCTGGAGTGCCAGGTCCAGTTCGGGGTGTCTGTAATGTACTTGACTGGATGACTGTTGTATATTTAGGAGTTAGTGAACCACCTAACAGTTAACCTGAGTATGCCAGGGCCTGTGCTGGCCCTTCAGACCTGCATTGTGCTGCACAAACCCCGCTGCTCCAGCACAAACTCAGCCAACTCATTGTAACAGAGGATCTTGCAGGCAGCTCCTGCCTGGTGCCAGCAGTTATGCCACTTGTGTACTTGCCTTTGTCTAGGAGAGCAGCAAGAAGTTGTCATGTGAACATCCTTTCTGTTTGACACTGGAAATGATGAATAGAGTTGTTTTCCTGTAAGAAAAAATCTATAATAGCTTGAATGACCGAGAGGGGAGAGCGTCTTCTACGGACAGGGGTCTGCTCAGTGTGCTATGCATGGACTGGGGGCCTATTTGATGCTACACCACTCGGGGTTCCAGCATCTGAAGGGACATAGGATTATCTGTACGATTCTTTCCTTATAATGTTAGCTCTCTATAAATCACATTTTAAAAGACGTCTTAAAGAGTGTCAGTGCCTTTTTTACTGGGCTCATAAGGGACCACCACGTACTGGTGCAAGACAGCTCCCTAGTGTAAGAGAGATATGGGCATACTGCAGTGAGCCTAGTGAAGGGCCAGAAACAGGATTAAAGGCTTGGGACCTACAAGGAGAGACTGAGACAGCTGGGACCATTTAGCCTTGAAGGTCTTATCGATGCATATGAATACCCTGTGTGGGGGAGTAAAGAGGGAACCAGCATCTCCTCAGTTTTGCCCAGTCACAAGATGAGAGGCAGTGGGTAGAAGCTGAAATACAGGAATTTGCATTTAAATGTAAGAATAATCTTAGTTGGAGGGTGGTTGAGCACTGGAACTTGTTGCCCAGGGGTGGTGGAGTCTCTGTCCTTGGAGGCAGTCAAAGCCTCATTACATGTGATCCTGGGCAATCTGCTGTAACTGACCCTGTTTTGATCAGGGTTTGGAATATGTAACCTCCAGAGGTCCCTTCCGACCTCAAATTCTGTGAGGCAAAGATTTCGAGGTCATGTTCATTTTTCAAGTGTCTCTAAAGCATACAGTTCATCTGTATCTGTCTATAATGGTAAATATCTGTTTTATATATTGATGTGAGCACCTCCTTTTTATTTATGTCATCTATATTGATGCTTTCTCCTTTCTACATTTTAATTTCACTGCCCCATTTTTAGAGATATGTCAACAAGCAAGAAATACCTTTTAGCACTTGATCTGCAGCTCCATTAATATCAGGTTTATTTACTTACCTGTTTAATCATGACAAATATTCAGTAAAGGTACATGCAGTGCTACTAAGTGATAAGGAATTTACAATATTTACTTTTGTATAATGACATTGTCTTTTATGAAGTGCTTGCTGAAGCCATTATAACTTCTTTCCAGATATTATTCCTTTTTTCTGAGAAGAAAGATTTATATCTGACAGCAGAATTTTTGGGAACTCTGTGTACGCAAAGCAATACTCTTTCATTAAAGCAAGGACTTAAAAATATTCTTTGGGGATGTTACAACTGTCCTTCAAACACCTAAAAGGACAGAAAAATGGAAAACAAGAATTACGGATTTTTTTAAAGGAAGTTCTTGTAAAGTAGCAAATCCATATGAAAGCAATGACCATCATAGAAAAGAAGCGGTTATGGTTAAGGAGCTTGAAATGGGTTGTATGCGGAGGCTAGTGAAGGAAGTTCTGAGACAAATATTCAGAAAATCCTGTTGAGGGAGGAAGGAGGTCTCTCTTCATGATATTTAGAGCACGGCTAACAAAATCACCTCTGCCATGTGACTGATTGTTGCTTGGAACTCAGAAGGGAAAGATACGTGAATGAAAGACTGAGCCAACAGATTTATGAAGAGACCTTGAGAAATTGTTTTTTGAGCTTTTTGGAAAAGCTTGGTTACCATTTATCAGAGTAATATGAATACTAAGAATAATTTCCAAGGAGAAAATGTTTTTTGTGCAAGAATTTACAATCTAGAAATTGTTTGATTATACCCCATTCTGCAAAGGAAAATATACAGTAAAGTAACAGGTAAACATTAACATTAGTTATCACTTAACTGCATTTCAGTCTTGGGAAAAGTTTCATAAGGCAAAACAGTTGATTGATGAAGAACTAACACTACCAATTCACAGACAAGATAATATAATACAAGTTTATCTTTGACTGATTTCCAGCATCACTGGTTAGTCTGTATGCATGCTTTTATGTTGGAATACTTCATTTATCTAAGGTTAATGCAGGATCAATCAATCCTACCTGTAAGCAATTTCATTACTATTTTAATCCTAATGCAAAACTTAGCAAGCTCAGAAATAAATATGAAGACATGCTTAATATACTGCATTGCCTTCCATTTCTTCAATTCTGTGGTTTCTTGGAGCTTTTCCACTGTCTCCCCTATAGCTGTGTTTCCTCCCAGCAGACTATCAGATACACCAGTAGGGGCAGAGTTAAAACTATCCACCATTTCCTTGTGAATTGTTTCTTCACCATTATCACTTCAATGAATACAAAGGAACTGCTGGGAAAGTAGTCCCTGAGGAAAAGGACAGTACAAGGGCCTCACATGACAAATCTTGGGAGTTTTTCCCAGTTAAGTAGCCAGCACAGACCTTCTGGAGACACTGCACTTGTATGCAGAAGCTGGAAAGGAGAAGATGCTTTCTGCTGAAAATTAACCTGGGTGGGTGCAGTGCGTGGCTGTGCATCTGATAGTACTCCAGTTATTCACAATTTGAATTCTTGACTTTTCTGAAGACAGGCAGAAAATGCAATGTTTGGAACTGTCCAGAACTCTAAGACTGTCCTAACTTATTGAAATTGCCAGTTAGTATATTTTAAAGTTAATCTCAATGTAATAATTTTTAGCATCATATCAAATCAGTAATAGTTTGTTACTCCAGCTCAAGCCACTTTCAAACAGTATTTCTAATTCGTAGATAAGCAAAGCTGTGTTGCCCAAATAGGACAACCCTCAAATAGAACAAGAGATATCTTTAATGTAGTAATGGCTCTCTGTTTCACTTGATAAGCATCACTAGAAAGCAAATGTTCAGCCCCAATATGCCATTTGAACTCTGGGTTGACAAAACATGCTTACTTTAACACATCAGTGTATTTCTGTGGGTGTTTCTGTGTGGTTTCCTTTGAGGATGCTACATTGCTCCAAACATTAATAGAATACGCCATGGGAACAGGCCTCTAATTTAAAGTAAATGATAGAAAATGATTGGAGTGCCTAGTAGGTGGGCACCTCCTGGAAATTAGTTTGTCATCTAGCTCCATGTGATTCAATTCCAAACAAGTTGCCTTTCCCCAGTGGCATTCTTGGCACTGTAATAAAGATTGTGTTTCTCCACTGGGCTCCGGTGGATAACCTCTTTTATTTTGCAATGTCCTTAAATATTTAAGAGAAATGTGTGCATAATTTAAAACTTCTCAGGAAATTTTTATGCCATGGTGGTCTTTAGAAAGTGTGAAGGATGTAGATTCCATTTTTAGTCAGCAGGCGTGTATTCAGTGTTGGAGAGTTTGGCTCTAGTTGTCTATTTCTTCCTTATGTTTTCTGTTATTGGAATATCAGTTGAGTTCAAGAAGGTGGTTGACAGCTGAATTGAAGTATACCATATGCATTAGAAAGAATATGCCAATATCTACGTAGGTGTGTTAATCAATGTGCAGTAGGACTTCATACGACTTGGATGATTTCTGAAGACTTCTTGTTAGTGGAAATAGCAAATCTGCAATATGAATGGCAAAGATAAAGTATTGGGAACTTAAGGTGTTTAAAAAGATTTAAAAATCTTATTAGTGTTAGATTTACCTGGATTTCCTAAAGAAATGAAGCTTATGCAAACACATGGTTGTATTTGCATGTTTTGACAGTTTTGAATACTCAGCTCAATTAATTATGTTTTCTCCCAGTCTTGTGAAAACGTGCATCTGAATGAAGGAGAGAATCTGTTTAAGATTCCACTGAAAGAGTGGTTTGTACTCACCTCTTGATAGACGTGTGGAAGTCCACTTCTTGGGTGAGGATTCCCTTCTTTATCAGTTTCTGTAGTTCAGGTTTTTCCTATGTAATTTGGCTAAAAAAGTCATTAAATCAAAACATGCAAACACATTAAGAAGTTTTCCATGCTCAGGGAACGAATTCCTGATTTTCTCATAATTACATGAGAGATGGGCAGTCCAGGGAAGCAAATACTCATTAGAAGGAGCAAATTATGGGGAGACTGAGACTTGTTAGCAAAAGGAATTCAGCACGTACCAACAGAAGCAAATAGAAGGAACAAAGGGAGACAATCCAGTATAAGAGAAGACAGAAAAACTGAGCTATTACAGAAACATGGGTGTTTTTGACAAGATGTTTCAGGACTACCTGGAATTGCATCAACAGGATAAAAATGTAAGTGGTGACTAGGAGAAGTTAAGACTTCCACTGGTAATATGACTAGAAGTCAAACTCTGCCTCAGCGTAAATGCAGAGAAAGCACATTGCATGCAGAGTTCTGACGAGACCCTAGAAAGTGAAGTCTGTCTTCTGAATGCATGGGCACAGAGATTTCAAACTATCTAGTAGCAGAATATTTTCTGATGTGAACATCTTTTAAGTATCTGGGTTTTTGAGAGGATGTTTGCGTTCTTGAGGAGCATCGTATTTTGTTACGTTAACCACAGGAGTATGACAGCGCTACACTTTCTGCTGTGGCTCATGGCTATTCCTTTTTTCACATCCCAATCAAAAGCCCCTACGTGTAGACAGCAGTTGCTGGAAAGCTTGGTGACTTGGACAAAGGTCAAATAATCATCTGCAGCTGCTCTGAGACTTTTCCCTTGTTTACTAATGAAAAAATAGGGGATTTAGTAATTGTGGAGGTTGTGGAGCAGATCTGGCAAGTTACGTGAAGGATGTGACAAATTATGTGGAAATAATCTAGCTCTTGGATAGTTAAAAGGTAAAGTGGTCTGAATAATTAGGCAAGCATCGTTGTTGCTGTCATTGCCATTTTTAAAACACGGTTATGGACAATTGTTGGTTTAGTTCCTCTATTTCCATTCCAACTGCCCAGAAAGTGAAGCAGAAATATCTACTTTTCTACTTCGACATTTTCAGAATGAAAATCCTAGTATTTCTTTCTCAGCAATCTTTTATGTATTAACGAAAAATAAAAAATTGAAGGATTCAAACCAAAAGGCAAAGAAAAATAAACAGAAAATATACTATGAAAAATATGAGCTTTTTGTTTTGCTGACAATGATGAGAATTTCTGTGCAAGTTAAATGTGGGGGTTGTTTGGGGTTTTTTTGTTTAGCCCTGGATATGGAATAAATAAATAAATAAATAAATAAATAAATAAATCTTTGCCTTGTATTTGAGGCAATACTGTTACTTTCAACACATCTTTGTGCTAGTCTTGATGAATGCATGTGCATAAGTGCTGTGATATTGATTTTGAATTCTGTGCTTGGCAGAAGCTGTTTTTAAGTGTGGTTATTGCAATTATCATTACCTTTCTTTCTGCAGGACACTAAAATCAAAATCAGGCTTTAGTCTTTCTTATTTGCTTTGGACTTCAAAATAGCATTGATGATTGCCCACCTATTAATTTCACAATATGTATTTCTTTTTCATTGCTTTTATGTATTACGCCACACCCTTGTGATCCTTTCTGAAGCGTTGTTATTGGCAGTCTTACTTCTCTGCATGAGAGCTGATAGCTAGTGGTAGGAGAAGAATTAACTAGTATCTCGTTCCTAGTTTTCTTCACCCAGTGATCTCAATTTGCCAAAATAGCTAAATGTTGCAGTCCAGTGATTCAGGGTGAAGCACCAAAGGGTTACATGATGTGATCTTGCCACACGACTGGATTTGAAAAAGATGGCAGGACTTTGGACCCTCTGCCTTGTAGTTGTAATGACTACAGAATTTGTGGTACTGTCTGCCGTTCATGTATTTGCATTACATTTGCAAAGCAGTCTATCTGTGTGTGGGCTTTTTCCGAAGCTGATTTGCCCTGTTATTTTGGTTCCTTTTCGGCTTTGACAGGTCTGTTTCTTTGGGCCTCATTACAGTATGGGTTAATTTAAATTATGTTGGCTGCCTGAACCCCCTGCGACAGAGCAATGGGACACAGGAATTTCTGTGTTTACTTCCATTGGTTCCTATGTTGGGCTGCAAAAAGGCTTCATGTTCCTGCTGCACATCATTTCTTACTGATTTTATTTTTTCACACAATTTTTTGTGTGTGTAGCTTTCTGTGCATAGCAGTATATACCAGTATATACTTCCCTCTTACATTTTTATTAGATACAGTCACTGAATTAAAACTCCATTGTACTCATATGTACATCACATTTAGTAGAGAAGGAGCCAGATTCCCAGTTTGTACAGACTGGTGCTGCTTGAAGTCCAGGAGCCCTGGTTTGGTTGACAGCAGTTTCAGACCTCAGTAAGTGGCTGCACGCAGCACTTCTCAGAGGCCTTGGCTTTCTCTTCGGAGCATCTGCATGTACGGAAGTGGAACCAGACCAACACTCACTGGCAGTAAGGTTACAGATGTGACACCCAAGTGCTGGCCATCACATGCAAAAAGGTAGCTGACTGAATGCCTTCCAATGCAGTGAAGGATAAAACGGTACGGTGGTTGTGTTTTCACTAACTTACACCTGGTGGCTGAAACAAGCAGCCAGAATAAAAAATCCATAGGATCAGGTATCATGTTCTTCAGGAGAGAGAATAGGCAACCTTTTTCCTAAAGAAAGGAACTCTTAAATATCTCAGTTCCTAAATACAAGAAGACGATTCGTGTCAATAGGTCAGGTTTAATCAGACTAAAATCCTTACTTTATTTGCATACATACTTTTATAATATTCTGAAGTAAATAGGAGACCTGATTTTCAGGGACTCTAGCCCTCATTGGATCTACAGAGAGAAAGTGGGTACATGGTACTTGTGAAAACCTGGGGTGTTTGTAGACATGCAGACATGTCACAGACTTTCAGACGCATAGAAGTCAAATTCAGTAATTTCCACTTGGACTTTGTTTCTAAGCTAAACTTCATACCTGACTGACTTTCAGCATTCCCAGTGGTTAGTTTGAGCCTTTTAAATGGAAAAAAGAGAAGATGAGATGCTGTCGCTCTGTAATCACCGTTGTGAATGGTACCAGAGTGTATCTGCAAGCAGACATGGTCATTTAAGCTTTAGAGGGTCTGGTTTACAGGCAGGAATAAGAAGAATATCAACTTTTTGCCACTGTTTCTACGTAAACTTAAGTTCTGGCACTCCTGTATTTATTTCATAACTACAATGGGAATAACAATAGAAATTAGATTTCTTATAGTCTTTTGAGGACCAAAAGGTAGAGGTCGAAAGATCCGTCAGGCTATTGTATGAGTTTTGTTCTAGTGAAATAACAATTTAACATAAAAATAAACAGATTTGCATTAAGAAGTAAAAAACCCACTGTTTATATCCATTTTAAAGAAAAAGAAGTATGTCTTCGGTGATGAAAAAATGTTTACTTTTACTACTCTTCAAATGTCGTGCATGCCTTAATTTTCAAATGATTTCCAAATGTTTTGAAAGAAAATAGAGATCAGGCTTTGGTCAGTTTCCTAAGAGTAATTCTGCCTTTTAAAGCATGAAAATATATGGAAACTTTACACGTCTGTGAATTGCAGCAATAGCAGTCTTCATGTCAGTTTTAATAGCTGCTTTGAAATTCCTTTCTGATTGTGGTTTTTTTTCATTCTGAAACATGCCAGACTCTGCTAAAAGTAGGCACCACATGCAGTCACACTGTGGCTGCAAAACTCCACATTGCAGGTAGGATCGCATTAGGCAACTGGAGAAAAACCTTTAAACTTTGATTTTAAGAAACATTTAGCCTTATTTTAAGTTTCCCCTCATGCTGTCAGTAGAAGATTTACTATTGATGTCAATGAAAAGGACATGGGAATTTTTTTAAGGGAAAAAAAAAACCATTCCAACAAGCTCTAAATTGAATCTACGTTGTGATAGGCACTATATATCATCTTTGGATGCCTCTACAAGTCAGTTTATTGTCAGATATAGCGTCAAGAGACAGGTCCTTCCCAACCACTTAAGAAAGGGCTGTATATTAACATACACCTGGAAGTAATTTATTAGGAAAGAAGACAAACTTGAATATCTGGAATTATACAGGGCGTAAGAAGGAAGAAGGCAGAAATTCTGAGCTCAGTTATATTGATTATAGGTGGCGAGGACCCAAGATACTATTTCTGGTTTCTGATCCCTTGGCCTTTCACAGCATTTGGATTTGGACCAAGTTTTTATCTTCAGATTGTGTCTCATAAGGACCTGACTTATTTTGAAGCTTTCAACCTGTATGTTTTTTCTTTCTCAAGATTTTCAGAAAAGCTAGATTTACCTGTGTCTTGCTTCAAGCAGTCTTGTTAGAAAGTCAGAAAAGGATTTTAGCCAAAACGTGTCTCAGGTGCCGCTTTAAGCTGCATCTTGATGGTAACAGTCAAATTTTTTTTCCTTAACTGCCTTTTTCTCCCCCGAGCTTTAGTTATATAGCGTGTATCTCTGAAGTCCATTCACATGCAACTCAGACTAAGTCTCTCACTGACTTTCCAGCAAGACAGCTGAATCAAGGGTAATGTACAACTCCCAATTCAACATCTATCTAAAATTAAATGAATGAAGAAGAAAATCCTCTTATTGCTGAGCCTGGGAGAGGTAGGGCTAAGCCTGGCTGAGAAGAAGGGGAGAGAAGATAAGAAAGGCAAGGAGAAACTGGCAAGAAAACACACAGAAGGCCTGGAGAGGAACGATAAAGGGAATTTTACTAAGCATGATGATATTTTTTTCTGTTCAAAGTCTTACTTTCTGATTGATCACTAGTTACTGTACACAAAGCATTCATTGATATATTGGTGATGTGGGTCAGTCAACACAGAAGAGCCTGACCCAGGTGGGTATGCTGGGTTAGTGCTTGGTAATGAAAACTAATCGATTGAAATAGATGATTTCCCGCTTCAATTTTATAGTACACTGCCTTTGTATTCTTTCTGCATCTGTATATATGAGTAATTGTGTTATCAGCTGCGTGAGTTATATTGTCTGTGATATGCTCAAATCTCTGTTTATACTTTTTTACTGCTCTTTGAGGAAAGTCAGGCAACCAGGCAGAATGGTACTAGTGAAAATACTAAACTTCCCATCTGAAATTGGTCAAATTTCTGTTTCACTGCACTTCAGTGTATCTCAGTTTTGTTATCCATGTAAGAGAGAGACAAACAACATATTCCTTACAGGAATGTAGTAAAGTTACATCACTTAATGTCTGTTGAATGCTGCATATCCTAAGATGAATGTTTTAAGTATTGTTATCACAGCCAGCCCTGTGAGGAGGTGTTGAGAGTACTCACGTTGTCATCAACAATAGCTTGACAGGGACTTCTGGAGGTTGAAACCCCCTAGTCCAAGCAAGTCCAGCTTAGATGAGGCAGCTCAGGGCTGTGTCTATTTGTGTTTTTGAGGATGGAGGTTCCACAACCTCTCTAGGCAAATTGCCCCTGTATTTCACCGCTCTTACAGTGGAAAATTTTTCTTTGATCTGACCATTTCCTGTGGTGTGGTACTAGCTAGCTGTTAATTTTGAGACATCTGTTTTTGGGGAAGATCGCTCCAAGTCACCAGGGAGTCTGCTCTTTACTTGATTTTCTCTAGCTTTTTCCAGTATTTGGATTCACTAAGAGATGTCTGCTGAGAGATAGGTCACAGCTCCAGGCTGATATTCCTGAAGAAGGAAGGAGTTGCATGCACTCACTGTGCAGCCTGCGTTCTCAAAGTGGTGTGCACTTTATCATAAAACAAACTCTACTGCAGCAAACAAATTGCCTGTACTTATTCCTTTGACCCTGATGTCTTCTCTGGTAAGAAATTTGCTGCAACTTGGATTTCTGTTCATACGCAGCAGCTCTAAGGAGCCCCTGTTTTCCACCTGAGTTAATCAAGGTGTTTTCATTCATTTCTTCAGAAGTTATGTACTAGGCAAGTTCAAAATGATGAAAGATGCAAAATTATGTTTTCTCTCCCTAGGGTGGTTTAGTGCTTCCAACTCTCAGCTTATAAGCGTAACACTCCTGCATAGATTTGCATTTTTGGAGTCCTGAGGAAGAAAGTAACTGAGAAAGGGCTGTCTTGCCCTTCTGAGGCCTCCTTTATTGTAGCTGTGGCTCTAGTCACAAAGGAACATTCAGAGATGAATAATAATACACATAGGAGAATATGCCACTATTATTAATACTTTTTTTTCTCTAGTTTGACTGGTTAACACTGGGCTGGACTTTTCAGTAATAAAATAAGCTATCTACTTTTTTTCTAATGAGGACCAAAAGCCTCATTAGAATGTTGCATTGGGATATGAGCTTCTGTAGAGAGTGATGGATTATGCAGGTACTACTTCCTGAATGTCCCTGCAGGGCAGCAATTTTGTGGTATTTGCAAGATAGTACAGAAATTCGGTTCAGAAGCCTCTGTTTTGAAAATGAAATCCATAATGTATATGCTCTCTAGCTCTGGAAATAAACATAGACATACCTACTATTGTCTAGGGGCTCTGTCTTGCAAGTGCAACTTGCATAATCAATCCTAAAAATGTACATGGTAAATTAGCGGTCAATAAGTTTATCGAAGTAACTGGATAATTAGCCTGACAAGGATGTGCATGTTGTAAAAATATAAAAATAGAGAAGGCAAGTTAGAACATGATTGAAACTTTATTCTTTCCCTTGTATTCTCTTTTCTTTTGTTAGACTTTTCCTAAAAATAGTGAAGTTTCTATCTGTATGGTCAAAGCGCAGATGTCCTTTCTGAGACTGTCTTCCATCATAGAATCATAGACTGCTTTGGGTTGGAAGGCACCTTCAAAGATCATCTAGTTCAACCCTCCTGCCATGGGCAGGGACATCTTCCACTAGACCAGGTTGCTCAAAGTGCCGACCAACCTGGCATTGAACACATCAAGGGGTGAGGCATCCACAGCTTCTCTGGGCAACCTGGTCCAGTGCCTCACCATCACCTCATCATAAAAAATCTCTTCCTTATGTTCAATGTAAATTTACCCTCTTTCAGTTTAAAACTATTGCCCCTTGTCCTGTCACTACAGGGCTTGGTAAAAAGCCTCTCTCCATCACTGAAAGGCTGCAATAACATCTCCCCGGAGTCTTCTCATCTCCAGGCTGAACAACCCAAAGTCCCTCAACTTTTCTCGTAGGAGAGATGTGCCAGCCCTCTGCCTGTTTTCATGGCCCTCCTCTGGACCTGCTGTGACAGGTCCATGCCACTCGTGTGCTGGGATCTGCAGAACTGGGTGCAGTACCAGGTGGGGTCTCATTAGAGTAGAGTAAGGCATTATACTATCTCTTTCAGATTTGAAATAATGAAGATAGTCATGATCTATGTGACTGATACAACACTGGGTTTATAGTCCACTCAATACGTACAAAGGGACCTTACTCTGGCCTGCTCGTTCGTGGTTCTTCCACTTAGGTGTAACGGCTTGTATATAGCTCTCCAACAACTGGAGCCTGGCTAACTTTTGGTTCTTGAAGTGGTACAATGTTTTGAGAGTCTGTCGTGATAGCTGTCAGTCGTGCACCATGCTGTGGGTTTTTTTCCGTGTCTTCTTAATCAGGTGTCAGAATAGAGCATATTTCATTGTCCTCCACATCCTCTTTCTTGTGTTTGTAGATGAAGGTATTTGAAATATATGCCCATTAATTACTGTTGTATGAACAAGGATTTAATTGTTCAGCACATTTAGCATCTTCAGAAGTGCACAATTTATCCTGAGACAAAACTTGTTCCTGCAAATATTTCCTGAAGTCATTTTGGAAGCTCTCTAGCTTGTCAGTTATGGCCTTTGGGCATGTCTCCCATTTCATGTCTGTTCGTCTTTCTATCCATGGTGACAGTAGTAATGCTATAACTATTCACAAAAAGGTGTGTTGGAGCCTTGACATCCACTATGGAAGAAAAAAAATAACACCATTGTTTATGGAATAGTTGCTTCATTCAGGAATGTTTGCCATGTAGCTTGCTTTTAAAGTGTTTAGTAAAGACTATTTTAACTACCATCTGAACATTGTTTTTCAACTTGTATGGTATAGCAGTGCAGTATTCCAACTGATTTCATAGTGTCCTGTGAATGATGTAAGAGATGGGGAAAGATAAGAGCTTGCTTGAAACTACGGTTGGAATAGTATGTCTGATGGAATGCTTAATCTATGAGAGTCTTTATGGCAGTGTCTTGTAGTTTGTTTCCTTTCCAAAAGCCTAAGGATTATGAGACTGGTTTTGTAGCTTGTAGCAAAAAGGTCCCTTTGTCCCCAGAGCTCTGGAGAAAGCTCTGGATTTTCGTTCTCTCACTTTGTCTCTTGGCCTGCATTTTCTCACTTGTATCATAACTATTTATTAGTTTGCAATCAGCCTTAATGACAATGTTTAATATAAGATGTGTGTACTGTCTAGAAGTTTCCAGAGACTTCAGTCCAAAAATAGCTCAATACAGTCTTGGCAGAACTCCATGTTTCCTGTAAGGCTTTATTCTGGTTGACTGCTCTTATGTATTAAACCTGTTGGATGCTTCCTCTTTCTAGCTTGCTGGGAAACAGCTGGGTGTTTTTCATTCTGAAATGGTCTTTCTGGGCATCCCAACAGTATAAAGGCCAGGACGAACCCTCACTGGTTTTTGTCCTTTCTGTTTCTCTCTTGGAGTCTTTCTGTCACTCTCTAGAAACTAGCACATAATGGGCTTAGTTTAAGCTTTCTTTGTATTTCAGTCAAATGTAATTCTTCATATACTTGTTCAGTTGCTATATTTTAATACTGCAAAGTGACTTTGGAGAAGCCGCCAGCATGTGGGTGCTAATCCTTTTTATATGTATTTAAAAGGATCACTTTCTACTCAGTTTCCTGTCCATGAGCAGGTTCATCATATTTTCTACATAGAGAAGCAGTGGTAAGTTTTGCTTTTGCAGTGTTTGTGCATCTGTTTCATTGCGCAGAATGTCTGTGACGCAGGAGTACTGGTTTGCTGCTTGGGTGTTAGGTGAAGCAATAAATCACTGAGTATGTCAAGTAAACAGCTTTTATTGCAGTTCCATCTCTGCTTATATTTAATTTTACATATTTTTATCTGTTGCGTACAGAAAAATTATACCAGAGCTTCTACCATCCCATGTCAAGGTTTGTACAGTGGAAGTTATCATGGGAGACGAGTCCTTTTGGGACACTGAATCTACCTGCTGGCATACTAAGTTAATGCAGTAGGTGCCTGCCGTAGCAGTGATTGGTGTCTGCCTCTGGCATGCCAACCACACTGTTTCTGCTTTAGTCAAGTCAGAAAATACTTTTTCCGTTGCAGAAATTTGGCAGTGAGCATTGTTTAAACTGTTTGGGTTTATGCAAAAGAGCTGTTTCAAGGGCTACCGTGCAGCTTTTCCAACTCATGGTCTCTGTAGCTTTTGCAATGATGTGAAGTCTGTCTTGTTTTTGTTCTCTCCAGTGTACATTATTGCTCTCATTTTTTTCTTTTTTAATGGTCGGGTTGTTTTACATATTTCCATGTGTCATACTCTGAAATTCATCATGGTCTTAACAAAACATTTTGGTAGTCTTTTACTAGCTTTGCTTTGGAGAGACTGCTGTGAAATGCTTGCTCTGAGCAAGTTTGCTTACTTTTGCTTGTGTTTTTGTTATATGAATCATTTATTCAGGTTGAGCATCACTAGGATCCCACAAGGATCTCTGCCTACTATGGGCATAACCTATATGAACTGAAATCTCTGACTTTATAGCTGCCTTTGGATCTTTGCTATTCTAACTGCTATTTATTTTAATCCTGTTCATGCTATGATCATACCATTATAAAATGGCAGTTTGGCTTTGTGAGATTACAATCCCATTTCCCTCTCTTGCACATTCTGAAGAAGTCTTTAACCTTGTCTACGCTAGAGAGGTTCTGCTGCGCCGTCAGCAAACCCCCTTAGTGTAGGCACAGAGCATGCTGACACAAGCTCCTTGGCTTGCTTAATACCACCAGGTCCCTGAATAAGAGCAAAAATGATCTTCTGTTAGCAATACTGCATCCACACCAAGGTTCTGCTGGCACAATCAGAGCACCTGAGGGGTGTGATTTTTTCACACCCTGGGCCAACATGGATAGGCCCAACTCCGCATTGTAGACATGGCCTTTATTGTTGTCCACCTGTCTATTTGTGTTTTGCTTTTTTGTCTTTGCATCTGGTGACAGACTGAGTATTAGTTGCCTGTTTTGCACTGCATCACTGTCATAATTAGACTCAGAAATTTATTGCTTTCTTACTTCCAAAAATTTTCAAAATGCTGAGAAATCTTTTTGAATGGAGTAAGGATGAGAGCTGTAATCTCCACTTTTCACAAACCTATTTTCTAAGATACAGGTGGGGTTTTTTTTGTAATTCTGAAATACCTGTTTTTCAAATTCATGTATAGCTTCAAAACACTATAAATCCTTAGAACAATACTTCCAATTAAAAAACATTATCCTTAAAAGTATCATAGGAATACATTTTGATAGCTTCTTAGCATTTTTCACGTATGAAAGATGGAATAACTGATACCCTTCTTTAAAAAGGCATTTTTGATCAAAAAATGTTCTGTAATTCCTCTGTCAAGCTCCCCTCTAGTTATCCATGTGTAAAATCTCACCTGTCTGATATTCTTTTAATAGGGTACATGTTTGTTTCTATTGGGCTGAGTTCACAGAAGGTATTTACTCACGCCATGTTTTTTTTCCATGCAGATCCTCTCTGTCACTTCAGCTGTGACTCTTTATATTTTTGCATTTAATTTTGTATGCACTTTGATGAAATCTTGCAATAGCAAATTGTCTGAGCTGTGCTGTTGCTCTAGAGATGAGCTTATTCGGCAATTTAGCTCAAAGAACTACTGTGGATTCTCTAAGCATCCTCCTTTGACCTTCCTTCTCTCTTAATGCATAAAATGACTTGATTAGAAATTATTTAATCTTATTCAGGTTTGGTAATTTCAGGAATTGGACAGCTTTGCAGGTTTAGCAGTCTAGTTCTATTGTTTCTTCAAATTCTCAGTTATTGTTGTGAAAAGACGCCATCCTTGGGTGGCACTTTCTGTGAGCTCAAAATGCTCTTGGGTTGTACAGGAGATATGACAGAGAGCACTCAATATACTGCTTATATATTCAGATATTCAGATGCCATTCAAGTGTGTCTGTGTCAGCTGCTTTGCTTTCCTTTTTCGACAACATTCATGCAATTTTTTAGTTTCCCTGTTGTCAACTATGGGCTCCCTAGTTGTTTAATACATCCCCTGCCATGCACATCTCTCTGGAGACAGAAAGCTGGTAGGTTGCCATCATCTTCAGCAAAGTTACTTCAAGGCTTTTCTGCAGTGCAGGCAAGAAGGAAGGGCCAAGGGCAGACTGCTCCTGCCATGGGTAGGGTGGAGTGAAGGAGAAAGGACAAGGCTGGGATGGAGAGCTTCGCTGCAGAGCCAGACTTTAGTCTTCCGTTTCTACCAGTTGGAGGGAAGAAATGGATCTGAAAGCTGCTGGTTTTGCTGGCAGGGACCACTCTGTGCTTAGGTCCCCCACAGCAGCAGCCAAAACCCTAGTTTTTCCAGACCTTTAGCAGCCCAAGTATAACACAGGCACAGTAAATCTGTTCGGGGTAGCCTGCTTTCTGTAGGTAGGGAAGTGGCCTTTGTTCTGTGTTTTTCCCAGTAGTTAATCACTGGTGTTGCTTAGTTACAGGAGTAAACCCACGGCTGAAAGAAACGTGACAGACGTGAATATCTCTGTGAGAGCACTCTGGCATCAAACACTTCATGAAGCAGAGATCCCAGAGTTTCTGGTTGTCCTCACAGGATACGGCACCCCTAATGGGAAGGTAGACGTGGTTTGAGCTGTTGGCTTGTACAGTGAGCAGCAGCAGGCTGTCTCATGACGTAATAAATGAGTACACATTCATTCTGGGACTGTGGAGTTAGTAGGAATTTGAAATTTTGATTCCAGAGAAATAGATTTGCTATCAGTCTTAATTGAAAAATTCCTTCCTGCTAAATAGTTGGGAAACTGTGAAACAGTATCTTTCTCTCTAACTGAAAGCATTCTTATCCTCAGAACATTCCTGAAAAGTAAAAATATTATCTTTGTTAGGGAGGAATGTGAGAGACAAAAAGAATAGTGTTCTTCCGAAAAGCCTAAAGGTCTTCATAGCCCCAACCTCATGAAAAGTCAGCAAGTTAAACCCAAAGTGAGGGCATGCATCATGTTAGAAGTGGAAGTTTACATCTCATCTCCTAAGACTTAAGACTCCAGTACAGAAAAACCCAGCTGTGCCTCCTTCAGTACTAGGAGTGTATCTGGTGAATCACTATCCCTGCATGAAAATGAAGAAGTTGGACAAGATCTTAAAGTACAGGGTAAATTAAAGGCTTTTACATTGTTAACGGAAGACAGCAATGTAACTCTGCAAGCACATTTGCCCAAATGTTATTGGATGTAATACTGTAAACCGTATTTTGAGTCCTGAACATTTTGTAGTTCTGCAACAACATGCCTTTGGCAGTTCCCCCAAGATAGGACTCAGATTTAAATGATATAATCTAACTTGTGAACCATTTCAGCTATCCACCTGGGGCGAACAGCTTACCTACCCCGCAATCAAGTGTTACAGAATAGTACGTAGAGATAGTAAAGACCCTTGGGACATTTGCAAAACTCATAGTGTTTGCAGTATCATCAAAACTAGAATTGTCTTATTTTCCACAATCCTACTGCATACTAATAGTAAGTAAGGATTTCAAGAATATGTCTTGATCTAACCTTCAGACTAGACCCCTCCCTGTCTTTGAATTGGTAGCTTTTGATATACCTGTAGTCATCGTGCAAGGTCATCAGAAATGGACAACCTAAAGCCTGGACAAGGCTAGGTCACATTTGCAATGTCTGTTCTGTTTGGGGAGGTATCTTGCAAGAAAGTCAATAGTCTACAGGCAGAACTGAGTTCTACTGTTTCAAAAGACTTGAAGACTGTATAAAAATAAAACTTTAGAAAGCAATAATAATAAGAACATAGACTATAAACTACCAGGCAAAATGGCAAATCCTGTAAAGATAACTAGCAACAATTTATTTTCTTTTTTAATCTGGAAAGCTACAAGAGAGTTGAAAGAGTGGAAAATGAAACAGGACTTGTTTTGAAATAATTTTTAAAATTCAGGTTATGTTTTCCCGTATCTTTTGTTCTGAGTGCCAGAGTCTGTGTCCTGAACACCCTGTCGCTTTAATGAGTTTCAAGACTTTCAAATGGCAGTATTTAAAACTGAAATCAACATATGGGGGAGGCAGGTGGTCATTTTCCTCAATAATGGGATATGATTTGAGTTCATTTAGAGTACTAAATTGAAGAGCAATAGGTTCCAACATGCAGAATCAAAACAAGCACAACACTCTCCATGTTTTAAATGACATTATTAGGGCTGTTTCATGGATGGATCTCTCAGTGGATAGATATTAGCTGTTTCAAGAGAGGCAGAGCTGCAAAATCAGTGCATTTATTGCTATATTTCTGAAGAGAGCCCATGTGGAAAAAATGAGCCTCAAAAATACTTTAGAAATTAGCAAGAAATAGGAAATGAATTAATAATAACTTTCAGACACCATTCTGTACCTCATGGTCCATTATCTCATCTGGAAATGCACAGTATCAACTAGAGAAATTTGTCACATCTATCAGAAGAGTTAAGGTAACTTTGCTGAAATGCTTAGAAAGAAATCAGAAGCACAAAGAACTCTTTAAAGTCCTGCATGATTTATAGTCTTCTAAATTTTTCCGTGTACCGCATTATGTAGTTTGCAGTGAACACTGTAAGAAAAATCACATGGTTCTAAATTCCATTACCACTTTTCATCAAGTCATTCATAATTGTCTGTCTCCAGGACTCCAGGAGCTACCAGTTTGCTTGGAAAACTATTTTGCACTCTCACAGGATGCCGTGGGCCAAAAATTTCCTACTTTCAGAGAACCCAGACTGAGAGGGGGAACTGTTTCACCCAGAAGCTCCAATCCTCTACTCATTTACAACATGCTATTGGACTCACTTCAGGGAAGCATCTTATCCATAAACTTGTACTTAAGTTTGCTTTAGCGAAGTGTATGTGTGAGAGAACTTTTTTTTATTTGGTGTATGTGCCTAATATTGTAAGAAAAGAAATAGACTATACGTGATTATACTATTAATTAATAGTATTAACCCCCTGCACTGCCCCCCCATAAAGGCTCACCAGAAGAATGGGCCTCTTTCTAAGAGGATCCTGTAATCCATGTAGAGGGCAAGAAGCATAGACCAGGAACCTGCAATAGAAAAAAAATCCATGAGAAATTTAAGCCCAGCTTTTTTGAATTTGGATGTTTACCGTGCCATGCTACTATATGGCGTTTTGTCCTCGTTCTCCATCTTGGCAGGTTAGCTTTCTCGTCAATAGTGGTGTCTCAGCTGTGGCTGTGTTATACTCCTATTGAGGATGAGTGAGAGAGGAGGGCTGTAAGCTGCTGAATAGAAGCCATTACCACTTACAGCAAAATCTAGCTATATTGCCGGTGGCAGAGTCCAAAGCAAGCAGCTGCTCCCTTGTCCCTTATCCTCTGTGTTCAGCCTCAGCTCTCCAAAAATGTGCTAACTTTGGACTATGCGCTTAGAAATGCTGCTGCTTTTATAAGGAATTGGAATGTGGAGACTTTGATCCCTGCTCTCACAACATCGCACGTTCCCTGCTGTTTTTCTGGGTGACGGTACTTTGGTTGGGGTCTCTCTTTGCTTGCTTGCTCACTTTTTGCTTATGCAGAAGCCAGACCTCGTCAGAGGCAAAGAAACAAAAATGGTCGTGAAGGGCCTTTCACCGGGTAACTCCACAAAACTAGCTATATGTAACAGGAGGAAGAGAACTGCAATCTGTTAAAATATTGTTATTAAACATGCTGAGTACTACTCCCATATTTCAAGTATCCAAAGCCTGCAAGAGGACTGCAGGACCAGAGAAAGAATTTTAGCAGTTAGAAATGAGCAGATTGCTGAATGTCATTGATATAAATTTATGGAAAAACTACAAGTACCTCCTCTCTACAAATGAATAGAACCGTAAACCCCATGTGCTTTAATTTAATAGAGCTATCCTAACCATTATACCACTTCTGTTAAGATTCATTAACTTACACTGTGCTTTACTAGCATTCTGCAAAGTATTTCAGACATTTCTTACATCAGTTGTCGAATTTCCCAAAAAGCAAACATACTCTTCTGTGTCAGTAACAACACCCTGAGTTCTGGGTGGGATTTTTTTGTTGCTGTTGTTCATGTTAACCACTGGCACACTCTGTGAGTCTGGGAATGAGGGAGGGAAATCAGTATTTAGAGATACCAAGTAAAGAAGAACTTCTGAAAAGTACATGGAATTAGGCTGTGTGCAGTTCCCGTGGCTTTAAAAATGCTTAGCACTGTTTGTGTTGTTTTCATCTCTTACTATAAATTTCTGGTTCAGCGAAGCCTAAATAGTAGCGCTAAAAAACATGGCAAAAAATGACTGTTTGTTAACTTTTGTACATTTGCATTGGTTTTTATGGACTGTTCTTTTTTTGCGCTCTTTTCTTTTGTGGAGACATACCACACAACACATTTTCATAACTCTAATGACAAAACTAACAGAAGAAAATGGTATGCAAGCTCAAGAATCCATTGTTGCAGAGAAGAATAGTGACATTTCCAAAGCTTTGAGTTTCAGAAGTTTAGCACCAGCCTTTCAAGTCCTGAAATAGTCTACTGTTGTATGGTGTAGGTTTTTGTTATGCAAAGCGTGCACAGTTTAAACACAGAATGGTTTTCCAGAAAGATGAATTTCAGTACGCTGTAGGGAATGTGATGTTTACACAACTGTATTTCAGTAGACTTTTCAATGTATAATTCTCTGCTGTGCTTCCAGGAGCAAGACTTAAGGCATGATCCTGAGAGTTCAATTCCATATATGTAACAACCATAAAAATCAATTGGAGCTGGGTACATGAAACGCATCTCAGATCAGGCTTATACTTTAAAAACAGACAGACCCGACAGACACTTGATTCGGCAAAATGTGAGTGATCTAACTCAATCCAGAAACACGTAAGTACATGCATAGACCATCCCAAAGATGGTTCTCGGCACCTTCCAGGATCAAGCCTTCAGGAGGCATAGAAAACTTTGCAGCAAGGGTTAAAACAGTATTCAGACACAGATTCTGCACTCCAAAATACATGCGATGATAAGAGGTTTCTTCGTCTCATCCCATCTCTGTCCTCGCAAGTAATGCCATTGCTTTCTGGATCATTGAAGCATCTAGAGTTGGAATAACAAACTCCTCACATGTGTCCTGGTTCAAATAGAAGACAGATGATAAGAAGACACAGGATTATTTTACCTCTCTTCTGTCCTTGGCTGATATTTCAGTCTTTCTGGGATTGTTGGCAATGATTTCTTATAAATCTTAGCGAGGACATATGCTTCCTGAGCTGTATTATGGATTGCTAAAGGAGAACCAAAATGTAGGGCTACTTAATTTCAGCTGCTCTTCTGTGAAGTGAAGCAAATATTTCATTTCATCTGAGGCTGTAATGTAACAGGCAATTATTCTGAAAGAAAATGTGACCGTCCAATTAAGAAATGGAGTAGAAAAGCAAAGATTTTAGAATATTTGGAAAGGCTTGAAAGCCATGCTGCCTTTTCCAGGTGTGCAGACGTGTGCACATCATTAACTGTAATAAACCTCTTATTTATTAGGAGTGTCCAAGGCTTAGGGGTATCATGTGCTTAAAAGTCTGTAGGTGGAATCTGAAATATCTACTGAGATTAAAATTCATATATTTGAAAAACTACCCATAATCAGGGGACATTTGTGCTCTGTTTGTCTCCCATTTTTCATAAAATACTCACTTCCCAAGCTGTACTTGCCGTGATGCTACAAGTCCCTGTAAAAGTCACCTTTAAGTGCAGCGGCTTTTAATGTTCTTATTTGATTTATGTTAAATATATACATAAAACTGAGTCAACATCATTTCACATTTCTCAGTGAGCATTCAGATAAGAGGAGAAAGCTAGTGACTGCTGCCAAGTCCCAGTTGGCCATCAGGTATGATTTTCAAAAGCCATAACAAGGCAACAATGTGAGGACATCAAGTGGTTGTATCTGATTATCTTACTGTGACACATGTAAACTGTGCCCTGTATTTGCACAGAGCATTGAAACAATGAAGGATTAGATTGACATCTATATGGTAACACTCTGGTGCTAGGAAATTATTTTGCCTGCATGTGTTAGAAACATCTGTTCGAGGCAGCTTTGCCTGTGAAGTTACACTGAGTTGGAGAGGAGAAGACAAAAAAGATCTTTCTGTCAGGAAGATACTGCAAAGATGGCAGGTGGGTTCGTTCAAGTCCCCTCTTACAAGTTCCCAGCTGCCTGGTGAGCACATCTGCACTGGCACCGTCCACTGGCTTGCAACGTGGTACCAAAACTAAAAGTAGTCCTAGTTTTCTATATAAATTGGGTGTATTGCCATTGTCATATAAAATATTATTAAGAATTTCTGGTAATATTTACGATATTAGCATTACCATAATTATTACATTTCATACATTTAAATTATGTATTTGTACAGCACATTATTCATTTTACATCAGGAAATTGAAGACTTCTTAAAAACAACAGAATCCATTTTGAAAATGTAACTCTTCTTTGCGGATACAAATTAAATGCTTTAATTGCCATTGACAGTTGTAACTGTGATTCAAGGTCAAGTACGTGGCTTGGAAGGCAAAGCCCAGGTGTCTTCTGGATAAGGCAATACCCATTTTTTGCAGGCAGTAAGTTTTCCTGGAGTGAGTAGGAGGAAATTGGAAAGAAGATCCAGTGGTGTGGATGTCTGTATCAGGGGACATCAGATAAATTGAAAACTGTCTGGAAAGAGGATGAAAGAATACCTTTTCTATTCTGTAACTCTGTTGTACAAGTCTGACACATGGGGCGTTTGGTTTGCAAAAAAGTGCCTCTTGCCTGAGATTTCTTGTTGTTCTAGCAAACACAGGCAATCAGCAAAAAGACCTTCCATTTTATGTGGGTATTTTCAGCAGTATTACGTGTTTAATTCAGAGGTGATGTCTGACTATTTCCAAAATAATTGTTATGTTGTCTGGAGAAAAAATAGTTCTCCCAACGTGTTTTCATTTTGAGTTGTTTGGTTTTTTACAAGAGGTTTGCTTTTCTGCAAAAGAGCAATACATTTTTTGAATGGCATATCTTTCATTTTATGACTACTGAACTTAATCATCCAAGGAACAGATATATTCTGCATAAATAAGTTAAATTTTAGGAAATAGCAAGTTTTACTAATTGCATTCATCTTGTAATTTCATAAAACACTAGCCATATATTAAAAAAATTGACTTTGACTCCATACTGCCTCTATGAAGTTCATAAATTGTGTACCTGCTGACGCAGAGGCACACAGGTGAAACCCATTACATTTGTGTATTACTAGGGAAAATTACATTTTGATTAAAATATAAAACGAGCTTCATCTCCTAAAATAAAATATTTACAGTGAGTCAACTAAATACCCTGCTAGTTTGCTTATAATGTCAACCTTTTAAAAATAATTAATAGCACATGAAACTGAGCTTATTGATTAAGCTTGAGACTTCTCAGAAAATCTAAGGAAAACTGCCTTGCTAAAGATGCAATACCAACAGTTCTCAATTCCAAATATGAGATAAGAAAGGAAGACTGTAAAATGCTAAATATTTTAAAAGAGATGCACAGAATAGCAGGGTTTAATTCTCTATGAAAGTTTAATGTTTTTCTGGTTATGTTTTTCTGGTTATGTTTTTCTATTGTATTTCTCCAATTCTGTGTTTGTGAGCATAAAATGTTACCTTTTTGAAGCATAATTGATTTTTTCTTTATTCTCCTTTTTCTGTGTAAAGAAAAGGAAGTTCCATTCTGATGTTTGGTGAGGTTTTTTTTTAACAAATTGCGATTTGGTTTTCTGTATGAATGATTTAATCTGTCCACAGAAATATAGTCAGTGTTCTGAATTCCTCTCTTTTCTAATCACAGAAGTCTTTCTGTTCACATCAAAAGTTTGTGATTACTTCTTCCCACACACACACACAAAAAAAAAGGAGGGTGAAATGCATAGCTGAATTATAAAATGGCCAGTTAAATGGCTTGCTTCATAAGCATCCTTTAACAAACAGGGACGCTGAGGAGAACCATGGACTTTCTGTGATAAGCAAAATTTCTTTATCAGAATTTCTGAATGAAATTTCTTCTTGTAGCCTATCCCTCCACCACCCCCCCTTTTTCTTTTTTTTCCGACATGAGTCTCTTAAATACTGCATTGCCATTGTGTTTCTCTTCAATACCTTCAGCTTCCTTATTGCTGAGATCAGCTGCTGGTACTCCCCTAAGAATATCCAGGATGCCATGGAGAACTGCTCTGAAGAATAGCTGCTCTGTTTTTAATTTACATTTTTTGGATTCGCTCTGTTGCATTGCATCTCAAGAAGAGGTGTGGAAAGGAGATTGTCAGTTCAGGGCAAAGATTCGGGCAGGAAGCTGCCCAGTACTGCTCTGGTTTGTGTCACTATAGGCAAATGGGCTCACAGGGTAAAGAGTCGGTAAGGGTGTTACAGGAGTATATTCCTTTTTTTTTCCCCATTATCCCCAGAACGTACTGTTAATTTCTATGAAATTTCTACCTGGCTGTGTGCCATGGGGCTGACCTCGCATTCCCCCGTGCTCCTCCCCAGCATCGTCCACACAACTGGCGACGGCTCCCCAGGCTGGCCGCTCCACCGCAAGCGAGGGGCAGGCAACCGGGTGGGGCTCGCCTTCCAAACCTGCAGCAAACCTGCAGCAAATGGCCTCTCGGCGATCCCTGATTTCACGGAGGTGGGACTGAAGTAGCAGTTTGATATCGTAAGGAAACCTCACTTCAGTAATTCATATTTTATAACTACTTTTAATGGAAATTTGGGATGAAAATTGAAACTTGAGAAAGCTGAATGGGAATTTGAGGTAACAACTGTATCTCAGGATCAACTTGCGCAAAGAATTGTAAAAGCTGATAATGATCATTTTCTCAGCCTTGCAGAACACTTCATTGAGCAAATACAGTTTTGAGGCTCTCATAATTGAGGCCAGCTTTCTTTTCTGGAAGAGGTCAGTGGCACAGATTTTAGTTGTCCTTTGTAATGTCTTTTATTTACAAAGTGCCGACAGATGTATTTTGAACAGAGTGGACCAAGGCAATATGAAAGTAGTTCCAGAAAACCTCCGCTTACATGGTACTAGTGCTTCAGGTTTTGTAGGCGATGGACTACCCTTAAGTAACTCTTGGTCCCTTTTCTTTGTTTTTACCACATGCTTCTAAGATGCAAAAACATCTTGGGTGGAGGTCATTGGTCATACCTAATTTCCACAGTTGTAAATCAATTTTCATTCTCAGGCAGAAAGAAATATTTTTAGAAAAATTGAGATTTTAATTGCAAACTGAAGAGCCAAAATAGTTTATTTTAGCAGTGGCACAAGAAGATCTTGTAATTCTGCTGAAACTCCTGTATTATGAAACGTTTCAATTCTAACAATACTCACATGTTTGTAGATTTATATATAGCCATGTGTATTCTCTTTTGAGATATCTTTGCCCATTCCCGCTAATTATTGTCAGTAGACTACTTCACATGGGGACAGATATTTAGCCCATCCTTTATATAACATCATTCTGAAAAATTTCTGTGGCCCAACTACTCACATATCTGCTGTAACCTTCTTTGTTAGGGTTCATCTGGATAAATGACAGATTCTAAGCCCAAATAATTTCCTTTAACAAACATGAAGGTGAAAATTAACACTACAATGAATGATTCTGTGTAAAGACAGCCTTTCACACTGAACACTATTACCAGAACTTTATTACAAGTGTCTCATTAACATGCATGCTTAACAGAGTTATTTTTGAGATTCGGGCTTGGGATATTTTTTTCAGTCCCGCTGAACAGACGTAATCCCCAGCACCTAACAAATGCCCTAGACTCACATCACAAGGTTTGCTCTTGAAAATAAGATAGGTTCTCATGGTAGATTCTGAAATTATTTTTATTTTTAACCCAGTAGAGATCATTATGGACATCTCACTCAACCTCCTGCATAACACAGGCCATAGATATCATTCCAGGATTTCTGCCTGAATTTCAGCTATCTTAGGACCCAATCTTTAAATGAAAACCTGTAATTTGGTGTTAAATATTCTCTGCCTAATTGAAGGTTCTGCTTCCCTCCGTGATGTGCTTCTTCCATGATGACTGTCATTAGTAAATATATGCAGTGTAAGTTGGATCGCTTTTGTGTAACTGTGAAGTTTTCCTCGAAGCATCTTGGAGGAATGTTAAGAACTTTTAAGTTTTCTGAGAATTTTGAGACACTTCTTTTTGCTCAGGCAATTGAAATATATCTGCAAGGCAAGAGCAGTTCAAAGTTGCCAATATGAGGGGAGACAGGTGCCTTTTAAATTATTCATAGATCACTGCTGGCTACCCATCTTTTTGCAGATGGGGTTTTTGGTGGGTTTTTTTTTCTTTCATTCTTTCTTTGTCCCTGATGGATTTAATGCCTTTATTGCACTCTTAGCTCCATGAATAGATATGGGAAATGTAAAGGCAAAGCTTCAGCTAGTAACAGAAGAGAAAGTCTGATCTGGTTTAACACATTCCCTGTCTCTTTGTCACTGGCAGCTATCTTAGATTGTTAAGGTGCTTTAGAGAAAAGGCACCTTTTTTTTTTGTTAACTTGTCACTGATGACTATGGCTGTTTGTGACAACAACCCAGGACAATCAGAGGTGGAAGATGAGTTGCCCAAGCCTGCAAAATGGTGTATTATATTTATTTTTTGCCCAATCCTGTAAAAATTTGATTTTTTGAGGGGAGAGGGCTACAAGAATGAATAGCTTGCTAACTATTAATTTTAACTTTGATCTGTCGCCATGTAGCTCTGGAAATGACCTCAGTTATTAGCATCCTCAATGTTTCTTTCTTCTCTGTGCTTATAAGTTTTATTTTATTTGTCAGCCTTTTTTTTAAAAAAAAATAAAGGAAAGATTCTGCATTATGGCTATACTTTTTACATCCTTGTCTTACATGAAGTAAAAATATCTTCCAAAATACTTTCTCCTTTTTCTTTTCACTCATTGTTTATTCTTCCCATTTTTATCTACTAAACCTTAATGCATTCAGTCAAAGAGATAAATTAACCTGCTAAATAATGGCACAGGATTCAAACATTTGATGTCAAGTTTGAAAATAAAGTGAGAAGTCAATGTATATTCAAAACTAGAAGATCTTGAAAAAGGAAATCTCAGTCAAGAGAGATATAATGTCAAGATAGGATTTAATACAAATGTTATGCAGGAATGCCTACAAGTAAATAGAAAAGACCTGTGGGAAAGGTGATCTGTTGCAGCTTGCATTTAGCAGTCATCAAGAAAATAATCTTCGCTGTTTTCAGCAGGCTTCGCAGGTCTGACCTTCAGATATTGGGATTTAAGATGGCTCATGTTTGTGATAGACCTCAAAAAGTCTTAAAGGCTGGGAAGCAGTTCTGCCAGCTGCTGGATTCCTTGATATTAAGTTGTGCCCTCAAATAGGTTTAGGAAAATTAACCCTTGCCTGTGGAAAGCTGGAAGGAAAATCTTGGGATAAGAATCCTTCCATTGAAACACTACTTGGCCTAAGCATGCTGTTAATCAAAATTTTGTTCAGTAATATATTTTTTTCTGGAAGGAGTGAAAAAGAAAGATCAGGTGTGCCAGTATGTTTTGGGGATGCCCTTTAGGTTTGCATGGAGACTGAGTGTTGGTATGGCTTGGATTGGTGTAGAAGCCGGTCAATACTCTGTATTCTATTAGAAGGGTCATTTTGTATTCTGGTCCTGGACCTAGAGGCTGTAATACCGCATTTTACTGGTGGGTAAGAATGGAGAGTAAAGCATCAACATATGCATCAAAAATTTCAAAACAAACCTCTTGTCTTTTCTGCACCTTTACATCGCTATACTCTGTGAGCCTTCAGAATATATTTCCTTCAAGACAGTGGCTTACCCTGTCAGTATACAATAAGATGGCTTTACTGTCAAGGTCTGGATTAGTCCTGCGGTGGATGTCCCAGGTTTTTACTTTTTTTGTTAGTATTTCAACCCACAGGAAACCAGAAATTATTAGAAACTGTTCACATGCAACAAATCTCCACTGAACTGAGATTCAGCATGTCCCCAGAACATCTTGTCCAAAAATATTGCTCCATAGCATTATAAGCAATAGTAGGCACCTCTGTGGTTTTTTCTTCTCATGGGATACATCTAGAGCATAAGTATTGATGGGGGTGCAGGCAGTGAAGTATATTTAAGCTATTTTATAATTATCCAGTATTCTAATGAGCAGGGATTTATCACACATAAATGGAAAAATTCAGATGTTATTCATACACAACCTTGAGAGCAATTATCAGTTCATTCAAAAATCAGTTCATTCAATGTCGTGTTGTGGGGTTTTTTTAATGCACTGTCAAATGTACAATGTGTATTACATCTAGACAGGTGTGTCTTACACAAATGTTAGATGTTTTTCTTTGATTTTATTTTCTTACTAATATTTAATTCTGAAAGGCATAATAGCGCTGAAGAAGAAATATCTTTAAACCTTCTCTTGACCTTAAATGATTTGAATAAGCAGCATACCAGCTCTTCATTATGAGATAGTCATAGCACTAGAAGCAAACTTTATAAAAATATATTGCTATATACGTTATGTAAACAGTCATGCCTATATTTAAGGCAATAGACACAAGACAGCTCAGACAGTCTAGGTCCGATTCCATGGCCACACTCCAGACTGTGTGATCATAAGCAAATCATTTAATGTTCTAGTGCCTACATGTTTCCATTTTACAGTGGGAAGTAAGAGCTGCCTTTCTCCTATTCATCTTGTTTAATACCCTGTCAAGCGTGAACTGTCTATTGGTATAGTTTACAGTGTTGATCACACTTGGCCACAGACCTCAAGGGGAGATTCCATCATTAATGGGAGTTTTCATTAGAACTGTAAAGTTTTCAAAAGATGCCTGTTACTGTTATATTTTGCCTGTGTCCCACAGTGTTTTCACTCCTTCAGAGACTGTAGTGGGTCAGAAGTTTCAAGTAACGTAGATGCAGTTATGTGTACCACCTACCTATATGTTAGTATTCAGTTAGAACAGCAAATCATCTATCCATCCATATGTAAGTTTATGCAGTTGTCCAAATGCTCTTCTACCAAACTTGCACATGCTAACTGTAGGACTCGACATGAAGCTTGGTATTCACAAATGAATATTTAGTCTGATACCCAAAGTGTTCCTGAGTAAGCATAGGTAATGTTTCGGGGGTTTTTTTCTTGGATGTATAATACATGGCCTCTAAGGTAACACATAATTTGGTTTGCATGTAAAAGGATTGTGTTCATGCAAGGTGTGAAGGAATGTACGTGTTAGGAGTTATGTCATGGTTGCTAATCCTGAACATTGCCACAAAACCAAAAGCACTGTCATTCCCATTCAAATTGAATGACTTTAAAAATTCATTGGTAGGGGCAGTGTTTTTCTTTACATGTTTGTATTCACCAGATGATTTAAAAAAAAATTAATCGATAGTGAAGTGAGATCTTTTCTGAAATACTGAGAAGCTAAAGTCCCTTCTTTTCTTAGCTAGAACAAATCTAGTCCTCTGTGTCAAGCATGTCAGTAATCATGTGTTTCTCTTGCATCACGCCAGGTATTATGACAATATGTACTCTAACTTTCAAACATTTGGAGAGTGAACACTGGCAAAGACACTACATATCCTCTCTTACCACCATCTCATTACTGGTTTACTTTTTATGGTAGTGCAGTCGCATAATTTTGTTTTGATTTCTGAAGAATCTAGTCAGGTGCAAAAAAAAACAACCCTAGTTCTTTTAACTTTGGACTTCACTATCAAACAAAACAGAATAAATGCCAAATGAATACTGAAATCTGTATCTTCCTCTGGTTTTAGATAAGCCAAAATTAATTTCCTCTCATCCAACTGCAGTTCAATTGAAGAAAGGAGGTCAGCTTGATTTTTCACAACTTGCCTTGAAGTCAGGAACAGTTCGTTCCTCTAACAATTTGCATAGCCCAGCAAGCAGTTCCAACAGAAGATTTGTTGTGTTGCCAGTGAGTCAGGGACTTACTTGGGTTCAGGCTGAAGCACTCACCTAGGATCAAATTCGTGCCATTACAGTTTATTTCTCTATATTTTAACTGAAAACCCAAAATGACAAATTCTTGAAATGGGAGCATAATGTTACAGCCTGCTGTAGGATCTCAAGTCTTACCCGTGTTTGCTTCTCTTACCGGTTTTGGGAACCCAATCCAGTGTAGCTGTATGCCTAAAAATACTTGATGTTGGCCAGGCAGAACCACCACAAGTCACAGTTCGTAGCATTTCAGTTTATTCTGATTTCAGACAAAGGACAAACCTGCCAGGCTGAGCAGGCGAAGAAGGCTGTACCTGTCTCTGTAACCATACTGGGTGGGGCCTGTCAGCCTGTATGGTTTAGGGAAGACTTCATGTGTGGCACAGCTGTCTGCTGTGTTTGTCCCTGTTGGTAAGCTGCGCTGGGGCAAACTGAGTCAGAGAGCCCTAAGCCATCTTTACGCTGGTTACCACCATGCTGCATCGTGCCTTCTCCACAGCAAAGCTAGCCCCAGCAGGCCATTGCAATGGACACAAGTCACTAGGGCCTGTTATATATGTGTGAAATTTATCTAGTCATACATTATATATGAAAGGCCCCTCTACGCTGTAATAGCTTTATGCCTCTTGGAGATCGTCTTACACTGGGCTGATCCTTTTCTGTGAAGTTTGTCTAAAGCAAGGTAAAGCCTAACCATTAGTTTCCTGTACTGTGTGAGAGCTTTATATGCCTTATGTTTGACTGTTCATGCAGTTATGCAGATTTGGTGCTGGTGAAGCTCTGCTGCGGTCAGCAGTGTGATGGTGGAAGCCAAGCAGTCTGGGAGCCTTTACAAAAATTCTGCCAATGAATACTGACAATTACTTTCCTAATGAATTCTAATTGAAACAGAAAATTGAATGAATTAAGCTGAACTTAAAGGCTATTATTTTGTTTGGTTTTCTGGAAGTTTCATGTAACCTATTAATTCATTAATTAATTTTTAATTGGCAAAGTTTGCTTTTTGCATAAAACAAAAGCCTCATTAACATAACTTTTCTTTCAAACAAAAGTCATTGCAAGCCTGTGTTTTTTCATGACTCCCATGTGTTTTTCTTGAAGCACCATCCTTACTCGGGCTTCAGCGAAAGGTAACCTGTGAGTCCATCTGCAGGAAATCAACCTTTTTTCTTTTGCTCTTTTTAGATGTCCCTATTAGCAGTATAAAATTGTAGCCAGTCTGGGAAAGACCACTGAAATCATACAGATTTTCAGTGATCTGGCAGTGCAGCTGTCTTGAACCCCTGAATTACTAAGACAGGGGAAGGTGCAAATAGCAATGACTGAGCAGAGAGGCCTTCTTCATTCTTTGCACCATACCAGACCAGGCATGTGTGCCCAAATGTGGTGCATTCAGGAATTCATTTTACATGCCGTATGGTGGAGTGGTTGGACAGATCCATTCTCCATTACAGCTCTGCAGAACCATATTTATTTGTGTATAACTGAAAAAAAGTTTTCTTAGTTTTCATTGGATTACAAAATCATTATCTGTGACTGGAGGATTGTATTGTACCTTTATGAGTAAGAGATTTGAAGGCTTGCTTTGAACTTGCAGCAAGGAAGGTTAAGGCCAATTTTTTTGTGGCTCTGAAAAATTTCATAGCAAATAGTGAACAATGCAGGGGATGTGAAGATCCCAGAGAACTGGACTGCTTACGTTATCTTCTTCCAGCTGTATGCTCAGCCTCTGAGACTTTCAGAAGACAACTGTTATCAGTCATACCTAACTATCACCCTGATGTAATACTGCTAAATGCTCAGGGAACCCCTGCTCTGGGCCTCAAACACAGAGAAAGAAGACAAGGTGAATCAATAAGAATATTGTATGAGACACGACAGAAAGAACGCATCTAGGCCTGGCAAATAGACAAAATGTCATAGGCAAAAATATGGATCAAATGTATGAGGATGATTTCTCACATTATTCAAAACATTTTGGATCCCGTTAGCTGTAGGAGAAATCCTGTCTAAAAGCAATGCATGCAAGATAACAAGGAACACGGCATACCTTAGCTACAAAAAGGTACGTGTCTAATTATGAATTTTCCAGACAACATAATGAACCATTCCCATTCCACAGCACAATATGCAGAAAGCTCTATGAGAAAGAGCAAGCAGTCACAGTGCAAGGATGTAGCCTGAGGTGTGACCTTCACATCAAACATGAGACGGAAGGGACATTGTCCTCTGAAAATGGAAGGCACTGAGGACCTTCACAACCATCGTCACTTATGAATGTTGCATAACAAATGTAGGAAGAAGCTCCATCTGCTGTGAACCTGACTGAGCATTTCCTTATCCCCTAGGAACTGGCTTTATTCCACAGCATACCACAGAAAATGATCAAAAGACTGTTTTCATTAATATGATGATACAAGTCTACACATTAGTGAAACAATGCGATAATAATGGCTGCATTCAGTCTTTAACAGGACTTCGATAGGAATGGTACAAAGTAAGACCCAGCATCTAGCAAGAATGTGTTTATCTCAGCAGTGATTTTTGGACTGAAGATAGACACATTTGTGAAAGAATTAGGTGGTCCAGACAAATGTCTGTTGTTGTTGCTCTCTCAGGTGGAAGAATATGTGTAGTGATAACAAACTGTGGTTTACTCCTCAGGAGAGTAGAAGTTGCCTGTCTGGCCCAACCCTTTCTTTAGAGCTGCCCCATTCCAATGCACAATAACATCTAGGAGTGTACTGCGATAGTTATTTTCTATCCATTGCATTAGTCATGGCTGTAGGCAGCATGTCCGATGAACCCAACAGAGTTCAAAAGTCCTGCAGGTCAGGACGGGATTGCTGTACTGCCTTGCATTCCCAGCACACATTCTGCTGCTTGAGGATTTTCTTGTGCAAAGACTCAGTAGCAGCACAGGACTGCTTACAACCCTGCCCATGCCCATCTCAACAGAAATCAGTGACTTCTCAGAAAGCAGTCTGTTCTGATGCCTTTAATTCCTGTAAATCCACAAATAGATGGTAGCAGATTTTAGTCACAAAATGCTGAGGGTTTTTGTTTTGTTTTTTTTCTCCAAGGCATATTCAAAGTCCGTTGAAATTGCTGGAAGAATACCCATGAATTTCAAGTGAGTTTGCATCAGACTTCTTGTGTGAAAACAGATGTGGTCTGGCCTGTGCATTGGGGTTGGTCTGTATTTCTATCCTTAACCAGATTATGGATCAAAGTTACGCAGAAGGTGACTTCTATGATCGTATTATGGAAGGATGCTGAACAGGCACATGCGCATATACTAAATGGATCACTGGTGTCTAAAGACGTCAGATGTTAGTTCCTGTATCTGCTTTCCTGCTGTTGAAATGCAGATTATACTTTCCCTTAAGCTTTATAAAATCAAAGGCTGCTGCAGCCCACAGGTCTTGTTTAAACTTGAAGCCATTCTCCGCTACCTGTTTTTATAAGCAGTCAGTTTTTGCAAGGGAGTATAACATTTTGCTTTCAGACCTCTCCCCAGTCAACCGGCAAGAAGTCATTCTGTGGACATGCATTCAGTTTTGTGATGTTGTGTTCATCTCCTGTGGTCAAGTTTTTCTGTTCCTATTTCTTTTTTTCAGCAATATTATTTCAATTCGTAAGTTACACAAGATATTTATTCTTCTGCTCTTGTGCAAGGCACTTCAGAAGATAAAGCAAAGTGTAGTCAAGTCAGTTGTGTAGAACTACATTAACAACTTTAATGCAAAAGGAGGCACAAAATGTGCAATAAATCACCTGATTAAAGCCTGAAAACCTCTTTTTGTTTATACATTTATTGATTTTTTTTCTCTAATCTTGTCTAGCTCTTTCAATCATCAGTCTCTTGCTTGCCCTCTATGATGCAAAATCAAAGTAATAGACTTCAGCTAAACAATAGCTGCAATTTATAGAGCGACAAGGAATGCCTTTATGTGCCAGAGAGACTCCTTCCAGCTCCAGGAAAGGACAAACTGTTCAGGTATTTTTCAGTCTTCATGGAAAAAATCGTGAAGCAGAAGGAAAACATTTCCCTGTAAACAGTTGCTGAAACAGCCAGAGGGTAAAGCAGTGATTGTTCTGTGTCGATTTTTGTTGGTTTTGCTAATGTAATTAACTACCGGGCAGAGTGGGTGGGATGTAAGCCAAAAGGTTATGACACTGTCATGGCCCGTAGTAGACGCATTCTCCTGATCTCTCCTAGTCATGCTGCAGCCTTCTCTACCTTTATGTTCTAACATAGCAAAACAGCTTATGCATAAACTTTTCTGGTTTAGACAGACCTGGTTAATGATAGCTGAGATGTCTTCGGATTTCCATGAGAAATCATAGAATCATAAAATGGTTTGGGTTCGATAAGACCTTAAAGATCATCTGGTTCCAACCCCCCTGCCATCAGCAGGGACATCTTCCACCAGACCAGGTTGCTCAGAGCTCCATGCAACCTGGCCTTGAACACTGCCAGGGAGGGGGCAGCCACAGCTTCTCTGGGCAACCTGTGCCAGTGTTTCACCACCCTCATGGGGAAGAATTTCTTCCTAATATCTCATCTAAATCTGCCCTCT
>Ga0065711_1001777_pt1 | contig 39455 bp, 20 predicted proteins | sample Hoacrofraction12_FD_59098 | JGI IMG/M metagenome (GOLD analysis project Ga0065711, IMG submission 59098) | Hoatzin crop microbial communities from Cojedes, Venezuela - Epithelial fraction 12 v2 (version 2) | ecosystem: Host-associated > Birds > Digestive system > Esophagus > Crop | place... | reverse complement strand
CCGGGGCTCGGGTGCGCGGCCGGTGCCGGCGCTGAACTTTTCCCCCTGCCGCCGCCGCGCCGGAGGAATGAGGAAGGGCCGGCGCCGGCCCGCGGAGCGGGGTGCGGGTGCGTGTCCGCCTGCCGTGAGGCCGGGCCGCCTTCGCGGGCGTTCCGCCGTCCCCGGAGCCCGCTGCGCGCCCGTCTCCCTCTCCAGAGGAAGCCGCGCGGCGCGCATTCCTCATCTGCGGGATATAGGTTCTGTCAGGCGTTGGTTCCCGCAGCTGGGAGACACTCCACGCCTGCCCTGTGTCGCTGGGCTTTTCCCTCCCTCCTGAAAACCAGCTTACCCCTAAAATCGTATGGAAGTTCGTCACGTTTGAAGAACCTTTCACCTGCTTTCCAGTTCAGCCCCGCTGATCACCAGCCTTTAAGGGTGGTCTACAAAAGTAGGTGGGAGAGCTTGCTGATAATGAGTGTAACAGCCCCATCAGTTGCTCACTGCTTTAATCTCCACTAGTGTGAGAGTGGTTTTCTTCAGAGTACCTCTTGAATCTTGTCAAGTGCCTTTCATATTAATAATTGTCTATGTGTATTGGCAACATTTCACTAAAACATGGAATCAGGCAACCCTAGTGTTTTTGCTTAAAAGAAACCGAAGAGATGGAGTAATACTCTTGCGAGCGAACACAGGAGTATGTGGATGGAGCCACCTAGAGATACTCGCTGCAGAATTGTCAGGCCTCCCTTGCCTTGCAGACTAGACCACGCGTTTCCAGATATTGGGAATGCGAACACATTTCCTCGCCCCGCATCTCCTTCACAACTTGCTGCGCTCCTTCTGACATCTCGGCACAAATCTTTCCTAAAGAAGACCTGATGAATGTTATCAGCATGCTAAGGATTTACTTGCAGAGGTCTATGTAGATAAGCTCGGTAAATATTTTGCTTAAGGTTATACACTCCCTCTGATTTGTCAGAGTTCGGCTTTTCTTTTTGCTGTGGAGCCTGTTCAGAATGGTCGGTGGTTTTGAAGCACTGGAAAATGAGGTAATGGCACTCTTAGTCCTTGAGTATTGAAAGTATATGGAACTATCTGCTTGGTCCAGTAAAGAAGCTGTGGAGGACTCTTGCTTGAATTTGACCTCCAGACGAAGCCTGGGCTGCCAGCGTTTCCAGAATGTGAGCTGCATGTGTAGTGGTTGTTGTTCCTTTGTCCAAAGACAAGGCAAGAAGTCGGTATTTCTATTTTTTTTCCCCACTGAAATCCGTAGACTGGTAGAGGACTCTGGAGCATGTAATAGCTGCCAGTGTTTTGAGGATTAAAAACTGTTCTCTTGAATTGCATATCTGTTCCTCATGCTTTTTCCCTTTCTTTCACAGAAAGCAACACCCACACTGAGAGCTCAAAAAACTGAAAGAGGCGTTGCACCATTTATAGAAGTTCATCAGTAAAGTTTCTCTGAGCTTTGCAGTGCTAGATCTTACAGGATTAGGGCCTGGAACAGAACGTGCTTTAATACTCGAGCTGTGGTACAGATCTGGTCAAGCTGAATGAATTGAGTAGCATCTTTCCCATCAGAAAAAAAAAGTGTATGGTGGTTTCTTTCCACTTCAGCTCAAATTTTAAGGAAAGGGAGAGAGCATCGGCTTCATCACCAGTGAGCAGCTTACCCATGAAGTCAAGTATGTGGATAATTGCAGAGGACTTTGCTGTGCTGCTGATTGTGTTCACAAGCACTCCTTTGGGGAGATACTGGCATCTGTAAAATGTGCTCTTTTTACTACCTACTAACATTACACCCCAGTTGTCCTTCCAGTGGATAAAGGAACTTGTTGATATTACGACATGATGTTCTTATAATTACAACTTTTTTAGGCTGCTGTCTAAGACTTCACTTAATTGTAAGGTTTATTAGATTTTAAAGACTACAGAGTCTGTTGTTTGTGTGGAGGAATGACAGAAAAGACATAACTGAGGGAAAACTTTAGCTATGCTTGCAGAAAAATGTTTCAGGTTTTTCCCTTGACTTACTATTTTGGTTTTTTTAATACTCCAGCAAACCTAAAACCCTGCAACTTTTGTCCGGGTTAAATGTATCAGTTTTTGCCACAGTGTTTTCTCATATGTGGGGCTGGTGGTCGTGCTGGAAACACAATCCTGCAGCAGTAGGTTAACGTTAGCATTTATGCAATGATTCTGTATTAGAAACTGCGCATTTGGTAAGCTTTCATCTGCTCATGGTGTCAGCAGAAGTAGAGATCTATCCTGATCTTGGAGTCCTTCCTTAGCGTGTCGTTCTCTAGGCTGTACAGCAGTATTGTGGCCAGAGTCACCTTCCTTCTCTATTTGCATCTCCACGCCCACTTCTTTCCGGGGCATTTGCAGTTTACTCTTTTTGCTGCGTGCCCTCTGCCCTTGGACTACCCCATCCGCCAGCCTGCCCTCCTGAGGTGCTGTCTGCTCTGTCTCTGGTAGGTGTTCTCCAGCTTTCCTGACCTTGTTTCCTACCCAGCTGTCCCCGTACAAATGTAAACATAAAATTATTGTGACCACTGTGGGTACCCCTGGATAATGGTTTCTTCACTCAGCTTCTCGCATGAAGTTGCAAGGATTGCTTTTCACTCTTAAGGCAAGAACTGTGTACTTTGAAAGTATTCTTTCTAAACAGAATAATGCGCTGGATGGCTTTTTAAACCCACGAGCTCCTCAGGGCCCTGTACTGAATGTGAGATGCTATTAAGGTTGGATCTGTTGTGTAGGGAGTGAGTGGCAGTTGACTAGTTGTGTTGCTGTGGGGTGATTTCCCATGGGAGGGGGGAGCGTAAATGGTGTCATTACTTCCTCTTGACCTGATGCCACACGACTGCACATCGGAAATCTAGTTAAAAGAACTGATGCAAGGAGAAAAATACTTGCATTATAAACCATCCTTTCCTCTCTCGCACATAGGTATCGGTGTATTTCTTTTTACCGTTGAGAACCTGTTTAGTACCTTTTGTGTTGCATCTTCACTTACATTGGAGGCTGTTACTTGTTTAGGTTTTGTAGTTCAGCTGTAGGAAGGCCACTTGCTTGCTGCTGTCAAAACAATCTTGCCTGTTTTTCTGGCGGACTCATGACATTAATGAAAGAAAAACTGGTTATGGATGATGCTGTGTTCTTACATAAAGAAAGCAGGGAAAGAGCACTGACATTTACGCAGCGGTGATGATGCCTGCTAGTTAATGCGTAAACGGAACAGTCTATAGATGGTTCTCAGATGAGGCCAAAAAGCCAAATTCTTGTTGACTCCAAGACATGGTTGCTGGCATTTCTGAAAACCGAGTCTCTGATTTTTAATTCAGTGCATCTCATGAAAGCTTAAAGGGAGGATGTGAAAGATAGCTATTCAGTGGGACTGTCCAGGGTCGCAGGAATTAATGTCCCTTTTTATTCATGCCATGGAAAACTGTATTCTGCAATAAGCTGGAGGAGGGCAGGAGGGGAAGGAGCACATGTAGGGTGTTCTCGGGTTTGTTTAATCAAAGTGGGATAAAAAAGAGGGAACTCTACTATGGGAAGCCTGATCCTGCAAAGCAGATACAGGATACCTTACATTTTCTGTGACATGAAGCCACAGCAGTCAATGCATTGTCTGTCATAAATACCCCTTTCTAAAAATCTCCTTGCTCTGATAGATTTCTGTGCTGCTGTGAACGTCATTACAAAGACCTGTGTGATGTATTAGAAAGTAGGTGATACTTAATGATTAAATTAGTGAACAAGTTAAGTATAACTCTTCAAATCTATGAATTGTTTTCAGATGGATAGCTTTTATATTATTTATTTGCCTCCCTTTTGGTGTATCTGTTTTAATAATTGTTTCGGCTGCTATGGAAACACTTCAGGATAGAGATAGTAAATGTTCTTCAACACCCTTTCCTAATCTCTGATCTTCTCTGTGTTGTATCCTTTTCTTGCTGGACTAACACGAACATAACAAAATTCGCTGTCTGGCCTCTATGCTTACATCAAATGTAAATATTGAATTAATCTTGAGTAGTGATCTCTATCTTACAATTATTGGTTAGTGTGCTTGACCTGATAAAGTTATAAATATCAGGAGAGAAGTACAACTCATTTTTTTCGTTCTTTTACATCATACATGATTTCCTAATGACATTTCAGGAATAGTAACTCTAGAGAAATGCACTTGTGTATGTGTGGACACTTAGATTCACGTCATTCTCTGGAGTCTCCGAACTGAGGAGTTACCCCCCACCCAAATAGATATATTAAATCAGGTGGGGTACAGGATTTTTTTATTAATTCTTTAAGGCTTTTATCAGTTATGAAATTGGTAATGTGCCTTCTTTATGCAGAAGTTACCTTTCAACAGCATAAAATTAGAGTACTTGCTAGAAAACGTTAAGAGCATATTTGAGCACTAGAAAGGCCTCTCATGTCCATGAACTCCTGTGGGCACCAGCACCTGTGATCCCCTTCATAAACTGATCAAACTCCATTATTAGAAGAGGTTGGGTATTTTCCTTCTGCAGCTCACATTGAAATGCCTCTTCATTACCTTACAGCTCTGATCAAGTAACTGTAGCCAGAGCTTGATGTGCTGTCTTCTGGCAGTAGCCGTTAATTATGTTATGCATGTACCGTATACTTTGATGCACTGCTGTGTGTACTGAAGGTGTGTGAAAAACATTCGTAGTAGAATCGTGTACTAAAAGCCAGGGACACATGCAGCCCCAGAGAAACAGGAATGAGATGGGATGTGGATGTGGGACTGCAGCTGTGCTGCAGAAATGTGTGGTGTTAGGCTCTTGGGAGAGAAGAGGGAATTGCAGGCTATTGACACGCTCACCAAACATCCCAAATAACTCTACAGCAGATAAAAGACGTTTCAACAGTACACAGTAAAAGAGGGAGACAATGAACAGCGTTTTGTTTTGGCATATGTTAGACAAATTCTTCTTGTGAGTTCAAATAGTTATTTATGGAAACCAATGCCATTTTTCAATGCAATACAGATAGACACAGGATAACAGGATCGTTGCTGCAAAGAGTTGACAACCAGTAAGGGGGAGAAAGCCAATGATGAGAGTAGTATACCGCAAAGACAAAAAGTATGAGCACCTGGTACTGATGCTCTGATGGAGAGCTTACGTGTTTGAAGACATGGGTGGAAGGTAAGGTTGTTGAATGCGTTCTTTTGGAAGCCTTTTTACAATGGAGTAGAACACAGCTATGCTTGGGAAAGCATGAAATGTCAGCGTGTTTGGGCCTCTTGTTTGTTAGCACGAAAATGCATTTCAGTAGCAGCTGTTTGCGCTGGACTTAACTACGTGCTCATGCACACTGGAGAAACTCTGAAGACCGCATGGATTTGAATGGAGATGGTCAATAAGAGGGAAACTTTCAGAACAGTTAAAAATGTGTTTATTTGTAAACAGTGGACATCTAATCCGTTTGGGTCTTTTTTTTCTCTAGTGTTTATGTGCAAGACTGGGTTGCTGTGTAGCAAACCTGTAGCTTCAGACCCTTAGTAGTGGTCCTGAAGACGAAAAAGAATGTCTGGGTGTGTAAAAAGTTCTTAAGAGGGAGGAAATAGGAGTAGAGAGACTTTGGAAGTGCAGCCAATATAGACGAGCAAACAGAGAACTAGTTATGTTTGGATTGTAGAAGGTAGTACAGGAAAGAGGCTGAAATGGTGAAGAAACTAGAAATGGTATATAAAGTATGGGATGTATTGTCTATCCAGTTCTTTTCTGAAACACAGGGGACAGATACTTCTACCCCTGCTTCTCTGTGCATGCTTTTCTTCCTCATGCGCTTCCTTGTGCTTCTACTTGTGACCCCTCTGTAAAGATGTTTTTTTCCTGTAACTTTCTCAGAGAGGCTGACTTCATTTAGTCTCTCTCCTTCCCCAAGCATAGGTACATTTTCCTATTCAGGGCTTCTGTTTTTAAATTCCCAACCATTTCCACCCACCCTTCTCCTTTGCAATCTCCTCCATGAGCAATTCTCTATACTTTTTCTGTGAGGGTATCATCTGTATTACTAGCATGATGCCTACTGAATTTTCTTTTTAATAAGAGCAGATTTCTTTTAGTTTTGTGTTTGTTTTTTCCCCCACTGTGTTTTCCTGATCTGTAAAAGCAGTTTTCTTTGCATCGCAGGAGCAGCTACACAATCTGTGAAGCAGTTCACCGTGGAGGATCTCTTCTGGGAGGTGCTTCAAAGAGCACTAGAGGTCTGCTTCCTTCTGGTTTGGACCTCAAGCACAGTTCTCTGGCCCATTCCCTCCTACCAGTTTAGATAATTTCTGTAGTTCTCTGCAGTTGTCAGAAATTTGAAGTGCTCCCCAGTCCTGTTCCTTCCCCACAAAAATGCAATTTCCCAGCTGTAACCAGGGGTCTGTGGCTGGCTCAGCCAGCCTGACCAGCAAAGTGCGGGTGACCGCTTGTCCTGAGCATTACTGGTTGGAGAGCAGACATTAGGGGAACATTGGTGGTGACTGATGGAATAGTTAATTTGAAGGATAAACCTCCTCACTTTAAAATGCATGGTTTCATGTGAGACTACAAAAGTGAACCTGAAAACTCAAATGGTGTGGGACAGCGGTTGAGAAAAGGGAGGACATACATGTCATTGAGTCTGTAGACTCTTTGCGAAGTACAGGTACAAATGATTTTTTATTTTTTGCTAGAAGGATGAAGTCAACAGCTGTTCAATGTATGTACAGTGTTGCTGTGTTAGTATTTTAAATTACTTGAGAAACACATGGGGGTTTTTAGTATTTGTTTTCAAATGCAGACAATGGTAAATGTTCTTTTTTTCTTTCTGCAGTAGAAATAAAAGGGTTGGAGGGTAATGAAGTGTTTAGAGTGACCATCTGCTTTTCATTTGACTTGCTGCTTCCATTTATTTCTATGCATCAATTTAAATATGTCCTGGACCATTAGCTGTAACGTGATGATATTATTTTGAAGTATTTGTTGAAGTTCCAGACTCGGACTCCCTCTGTAAAGCATGAAGAATATCAAGCATTAATTTATATTGGCTATTTATGGTTTTCATCTGTACAGATTCAGATTATTTCCCTTCCTTGTTGTTACGGAACCACAGACAGTTTATCCAAACAAATACCAAATGTCGCCTTTTCTTTTTTAAGTATACTGACAAACACATTGACTTCAGATGTTACTGTATTTAATTATTTTAATACATTGATACAGTTTATATGATAGAGACTGGAAATACTAATGCAGGACCCAATTTAATGTTTGTGAAATACAAGAAATAACTACACAAGTATGTGCAGAGTGTAGGTCCTTTCCTTTGAAGAATCTGGACTCATATGAACATACATACCAGTATCAAATATACAGTTAAAAAAGCATAGCATTATAACTTGGGGATTGTGACTGGTAATTAAATAAATTATTGTAGACTGCAACATTATTTCAAAGGATAACTTATCCAAGGATGAATTATTTTGTGGCTGTTTGAAAATAATGCTTTTCACAGTAGTACTTTGTAGTACTAGTGATTGATTGTATGCGTAATTTTGATTAGTGGTTTTTTTTGTGTGTGTATATATATAAAAAATAATATGGACTTGAGAGGCATTTTGTAGCTTAGCATTCTTGGCTGGGAAAACACCTGTTTCTTTTCCTGCCTGAATTGAGACTAAACAAGGAAACGACTTCCCATTTTTAGGTTTAAAGTTTCTCACTGTGTACATTTCACTATGTGAGGCCTTGTAGGTTTTGTATTAGACAATAAGCAGTTTCAGTTGGCTTTCTTCAGCTTTAACGTTACCCTAGGCTGTGAACAAATTCTCATTTTAATGTTGATGGATAAAATAAGCGTGCTAACTTCATCACATCTTTTTTGTTAGTGTGAAGTCTGAACAAAATGACTTGATGTCCAAATGTTACCTGCTTTAACTGTGTGAGTGTTTTCCCCATTTCCTGAGAAAAGGAGCACTTCTATGAAATTTTTCCTTCTCCCTTGTTCCCATCCAGAATTGGCCAAGGTTGTTTTCTGTCATTTATTTAAATTTCTTTCATACCTTGTTAGTGGTTCTCAGAGCTGTGATATGGCATGATTTTAAATTGAGGTCATGCATTTATGTAAAAAGACCAAACCCAAGAGCTTCCATTTTTATAAGCAGATCTGAAAATGCCAGTACTCTGTACAGTTGTCGTGTTGCAACAAAGATCACTATTCAGTAGAGATGCAAATCCTCAGTATGTAGGTTTTATATTCAGGCTACTTACTGAGTAGAAATTCTTCCTGAATAATGAACCTTCCACGAGTGCTTTGCTTTGAGAGATGATGAATGATGAGTCTGTTATCTCTTTGAATTAAGCAAGTAAGTGAAGAGTGGTATTCTTCAAAATAGGCTGTATCACTAGGATAGGCAGCACNCTGGAATTGTGAAGTCCAGTGGGCAGCATCCTCTTAACCTCCTCTCGTGTTGTGATCTTTGGGTGCCGGTATGTATCAATGTGAATTCAGANGCCCTGCTGTAGCTCTGTGGAGGGAAGAGCTGGTTTAACAGAGCAGCAGTACAACTTGTTTGTTGTGCAAAAGATTTCATTTCTTTTCTTCCCTTTTCCTACTATTTCATGTATCGGGCTTGCTTTAGGGTGTTGGTGTTTTTTTTTTACTTTCCCTGTCGTTCAGCAATGAAGCAAAGGCAGCAGGATGTTATGTTCTTTGTGAGACACTGCCTTTCTCCGAGGAGGAGCGTTCTCAGCCCTGCGGTGTGTCTCCTCCNGAGCCCATGAGCCTCGTCAGCCACGGCCAGGGGTGAGCTGGGGCTCGGACACCTCGCTGCAGGGTGGCTCTACCCGTGCCCGCCATCTGCCCTGCACAAGGCATTCTGCGCNCAGCAGCTCTTGGCAGCACGTTGTAGTTCTGCTCTTGACTTCCAGTTAATCAGAAGATGTTAATTTTGATGGGGTTTTCTTCTTAATGGGGGGACTTGCTTACTAGCATGGCAGAGATCGCCGGTGCCTTTTACGGAGGCCAGTGAAGCCATTAAATGTTGACTGTAGCACTTCTCCTTTTCTCCTTTATGCTGGTTGCTTAAGCTGTCATCCTCCTGTAGTCTGCTCTGTCTCGCTGCACTCCCCTCCTCTCGTACAATGATATTTCACAGCTGGATTTTGTCTGTTGAATGAACTGTTGCAAAACTTGTAAAACAGGGAATCAAACCCTTGGTTTTGGGTGTGAAAATGGGGGGAGCCTTTGAGGCATCAAAACATTTGCCAGTAGTCAAATCGTTTGTCGCAAACAGTAGGCACTGGGAGGGGAAAATTTTTTTTAATTCGTGGATTTTTGTAGTTCATAAAAGGTGTGTAATATATTTTGGGAGGTCAATCTATGAGGAAATAATCTGCACAACAAATATTGTTGTAGTATTCTTAAATTTAGAATTGGAAACAAGCTGAGATTACTCATCACCTTCACTTGTTTTTCCTCTTGAGTTTTCTGAGCCATCCCCTCTTTTGTTGGTATCGCTTAGAATTGCTTTTTGCTGTGCAGCATGTTGGTACGCTATTTGCATTACAGATTTATCCTATAGTAAAACCTTTCTGATGCATCATTTGTGACTTTAAGAAGTAAAGATGTTTACAAAGTATGGGAAAAATGAGGAAACAGTTTGAGCATTTGTATATTAGAAAAATAGACTGAAGTTGATGACTGCATTTCTCGGCAGGGGGTGGGAATAGAAAAATTGAGCACTGTGAAACAAAAACAAGTGATTTTTGTTTGCTGCTACTGAAATTTGCCAGCAGATATTCTCATTTTACAGTTTGTGTGCTTGGATTTTGATGTATTTTCACATTAAACCCCCAGCATATTTTGTTTTATAGTTTGATCATAAAGTGTATTTTAGAAAAAAAGTTCAGCTGTTTAGGCAAAGACTTTGCTTTAAGAATATGGTTATGACCAGGAAAGGGACCTTGATTTCTTCCCACCACATGTTGTGGTGTTAATACTGATAGAATTATTTCTTCCAGAAGAATTTCATCTTACTTTGACGGAGAGAAACTGATCATCTGATAACATTTCCAGCATGCTCATAATCTGTCAGACAAAGGAAAAAGATGTGGTCTTTCATAAACAGAAAGTATTGTTAATCAAAAGTTCATTTCAGCAAGCAGATTTTTCCCTGTTAGAACTATCAGTTTCTCAGCATTTGTGTAATGCCAGGAGCAGAGAACTTTCCCAGCTGTTTCAGTAAGCTGAGTGCTAGAAGCTTTCTATTGAGAGAATAGTCTGTAGAACCTCTGTGGCTTCATGGTGACTTTCAGTAGCTGTTGGAAGTGGGCAAGCTGAAGTGCAGATGCTATCTTGAAGGACAGCCCTCAAAATGAGCTTTGTTTCTTTTGCTTTCAGGATTTCTAAGACATCTTACTGTTCACTGAGATCAAATGTTTCTCAATTTAAGGCAGATAAAGCTTTTAAGTAATACCAAAATCTTCAGCAAGGCGTTCAGAAGAGCTGTCTTCTGCAAGCTACAGGGCAACTGAATGGTTAGGCTGCAAGGAAGCTAGGGCAGTGTTTAAAGAGCACGAATTCCTCTTTATTGCATATGCACTAACCTCATTAACAGGGTAAGGCTGTCAAGACTAGGGCAGCACTAAATGACTTGTGGGAGCTCCCAAATATAGATCCTGTGAAAAGTCCCAGGCGCGGGGAGCTATCGCTGTAATGCCGCCTGCTTCCCCGCAGGAGTTTTGGGTCAGACTCTCCAGTTCTGCTGTGTATCTGGGAAAGAAAGCTTTTCTCCCACTTTTCCTCTTGTGAGTCTTAGAAAATGGCAGACTTTCTGTAGTAGTTTGTAAAATGGTGCAATAGTCTGTCTGCATTGCACAGCTCGTACTGGTGAGATGGAGGATGACGTTCTCCGTTTCTGTGGTCTTGCCCATAGAGTGCAAGCACTCACTGGAAGCAAATCGACGGATAGTTGTCTGACCCTGTGCAATCCAACAGCAGTTTGTGGTGCTGAAAAAATGTCCCTGAAGGCAAAATATGAATTCAGTGCAGTTCCAGGGGCACAAGATGTGACCACTTTGTTTACTTCCAAGGCTGTTGCTTTCTTTGCTTGAGAAGAATGTTCTGTGAAATTCCAAACTTGGGTAACCTCGGCCTCTGCGCAGGTGGTAGTGGAAGCTCTTCAAGAGACGAACCAGAGAGCGGGAGACTGGGTGCAGGGCTGATGAGGAAATGTGTGCTCTGGAGTGCGCTTCTGTTTCTGTCCTGTGTGTGAACATAACCTACAGTGCTAATAAACCTGGAGTGGTTTTACAGCTAAAGGATAGGTTTTAAATGCAGAAGCAGGCACTGTAGTTACTGCTAGGAAGCAAGCGCGCAGCTTTGATTTCAGAGCTAAATGAGTTTATGGTGTTAGTCAAAGTGACTTTTGTATCTCGGAAGCCCTTGTGAGACTGCTGGTTCCTGGTGGCAGTAAGGAATGGAACTGACGTTTTGAGGTAGCTAGGATTTATGACGCACCTTTTTTTTTTTTTGTGTGTGCTTGAGTAGGTAGTAAGGGAGACATTTTTCTGATGTCCTGACTAAACAAATACAAACTTATACATACTAACAGAACTTCTTGTTTTTACAAGCAATTATTTTTCAAAGGGAATTGTTAGAATGAAGGATTTGCAGAAAATCACTAATATGATTATTGTTACCTGTTTGTATCTTCCCCCCATGCCCTGGCAGTTTCATCGCCACTTCTGATAGAGCTGCCACATTTGCAAAGTAAGAAAACGTGCTTTGGGTAAGTGGCTAGCAGAGGTTCCAGCTGTCTCTGTTCCCTTTTGTTTCTCTGTTTAAATCTTCTGTTAAGGCTGTTATGATGATGTTAAATGGAAGTCAACTCACTGCTCTCTCTAGATATCATTTGGACTATCACTCTTTAAATTATATTGGAGAGTTAGTCATATCAATGGCTTGCAAATGAATAGGTTCTGAACTATAGATTTGTTTCAGGTCAGAAAAGGATCATTGCCAACACTTAATCTGTTCACCTTCCCTGATCAGTCTCTAGAACTCCTTCCAAGAATGTGTTTTAAGCCTGTCACTTTTTAGCATCAGCTGTCCTTGGATATCATTAGTTTGCCTTTAAGTCTTTAATGAGAAGCAGTTACTTATTCGGGTTGTACATGGACTCTTCAGAATGATAACAGGTCTTCTATTGTATCTGATATTTTTATGGTCGCTGCTGTCCCCTGTGTTGGTACCTGGGCAGGCATGTGACCAAAAGTCCTGGGACTATGGGGGACAAATATTCTCCACGTGAAGGTATGTGGAATTCACATGCAAGCCACCTCTTAGTCTTGTATTTGATTGTGTAAATAGATAAAACCACCATTTATTTCCAGATGCTTTTCAGACTCAAAATTATTCTTTGTAGCTTTTTTCTGGCTTTTTGCATGATGTGCAGACATTTGGGCTGGGCACAGCAATGTTGTAGTAATGGTTTTCTGAATGTTACATGTAATGGCATTGCTCCTTACTTAATGTTCCCTTGTTATGCATTCCAGGCTTATGTTTACTTTCTTGTCTTTACACTGAGTGCTCGTGGTCAGCTGTTTTTCTGTTGTTACACCAGAGTTATTACAGTGCTGCTGAAATCCAGGGCACTGCACTTGACCTCGTGAGTGCAAGTGTAACTTGTGTTCCTCTGTGTGTGACCACTGGTTTCACTGGATGCAGCTGCAGTGCATTGATGCAATTCTGCATCCTGAAGAGATGCAAGTCAGTGTGTGTAACCAACAAGACCCATCATCCTCTGCTACTGTGCCAATTCTGTGAAGTTCAGCATGAGAGGTTTTATTAGTTCCCTCCAAGGGAAAACTGTCCGACGGTTGACTGTGAGCAGAACACTTCAGGATTGCACTGACAGTGCTGCTGTCTGGCTGCTTTCCTCCTTTCCCTTCCTGATTAATTGTGGTTTTTTTTTTTTTTTAAATCTGCCTGTCGTGGACTACACACATCTATTTTAGGAATGCTTGTGCTTGCTTTTGTTGAACAGCCTTACAGGCTGTGTTTTGAGAGTACGGGTGTTTCATGGTCAGTACGAGTTCAAAGAGTTCTTGGCTTCTCGTTCCCGTCCTGGTGCTGCAGGCAGATACCTGCCCTTTCAGCTGCTTGTGGGGCTGTGCTGAAAGCCAGGTCAGGGATCGCATCCAGTGATGCTTCACTCTAAAAAAATACTTTTGCAGCATTGCATGTCAGAAATTTGTTAAAGGTATGGCATAAGTAGGAGGCCAAGCAGTAGGGAAAAACCTGACAGAGGACACGGGAGCTCTTTAAGGCAAAAGTGCTGTAAAAGCCCCTGTGTTGCTGAGTTGGACCTTGAGGGTATAAATAATCACTTTAGGAATGGTTTGATTCCTGTACTTAGCACTCTCATGGCTGGATCATGTGAGTGCTCCACTGAAGTCAGGCAGATTAGTATGAAGTGGAGAAGAAACGCTTAGTTGCTGAAGCAGTGTGGTTCAGTGGCAGAAATTGTGGCAAGTAGCTCAAGCTAGATCTGCAAGAGCTCATCTGTGCTGAAGTCCGGTATCTTGCAGAAACATATTCTAAAGTTCCCTGTTGCTGCCATCAAATAAATATGTAGTCTTATGGGGAAAGAAGTTAGATTTTTTTTTTTTAATGACACTTAGTTTTCTTGAAATCATCATGAGTGGTAGAAGTTATGCTGCTGTTACTTAATTTATTGCTGACTGGACCCAGCCGTCTCTAGTTTTTATTTTCAGAATCTAATAGGGAGGCAGAATTGATGAGAATAACAAAGCTGATGCTGAAATTAGAAAGATTCTAGGAATTTTAGAGAAGGTGACCTTTTTCTAGATTCTACCTGTGGAGTTTCAAATAGAACCAGGGCTGAAAAGATCTTGCAGTCATTCCTTGATGCAGATATCCTGTGATGGAGTACTTTTCCCATGCTTCTTAGCCCTTTGAGGCGGGCTGCAAGTGAGGTGAAAGATGACGATGCTGTTGGGGGAAAATGACGTTGAATTGAGCAGAGCCTGGATTCCTAGCCTGTCAGGGATCCATAAAATTCAGGTGGTCTGAGTTTAATTGTAAATATTTGTAGAGATTCCAGAAATGAGTCTTGCTGCTAGTACAAATCCAGTAATTCTTCATGGTGAGTAAAATGGAATGATAAAGAATTCGAATTGAAACTTCTAATTCCTCAACTATTTTTAGTTTAGTCTCTCACTTGGAAACTAAACTGTGGATGAGTTTGACTTCATGGTGCATTTTCCAAATAAACCTTACAAGGTTTAATGATTAAATTATCCCATTTAAGGAAAGAAACTTTAAGAGCATGATCTAAACCAAAATTTTTTAAGAAGCAGGTGGAAGATTATTTATGTCTTGAAAGCACAAATGGACAGTTCTGAATCATGCTGAAAAAGTTCCAGTAGAAAATATGCTTTTAGCTCCATACCCACAAGTTACATTAGACAGGTTTCAACTAGAATGACAGCTATTTTAAACATTTGAATAAGCATACTTTTTTTTTTTTTTGAGGGCAAAACCAGGGAAACAAAGTTTTGTTTCAGGATTTTCTTTCTTATGACCAACTAGTTATGTTCTTCTGACAGCTTGTGGAATAAATCCAGTTTTCAAAATGCTTGAGAGAATGGAGTTCCCAGGCCATGTGGTGCTTCTCTGTGTACACGCATGCCTGCATCCATGTACAATCAGGAACGTTGCGCTGCAGCTGCAGAGTGAAGGAGATCGACTTGAGTTCCTGCTCTGTGAAGCTAAAAGGTCAATCCATGCTGACCAGAGAGCCGAGTGGTGCTGGTTATAGTGTTTGTGGGTGAAGGTTTCCAATTTAAGATTGATTATTTTTTAGTTATTATTTGTTTATTTCAAGCCACAGGCATGTGATGCTCCTGAAGCATCTTCGGAGATGTTTTACTGTCTGGGTGGTAAGGTGACAAAGTCTGTAATCCCCTTCTGGACAGAAAGACTTGAGGCTTTGATTAACTTCTGCAAAAAGATTACTGGAGATTGCCCAAGATGTTATTGCCTTCAGCTGTCTTGCTCTAAACTGGCAGAAGGATGTGTGTGTGCCTGTGTCTTAGCCTGTCTGGTGAATAACCAGATATGAGTTTAAACCATGAGATATACTGCACTGCAGCAATTGAGATAAAAAGTATATGTTTTGTGTTGTGGAGGAAATGGTGATCTTTAGCAGAGTCACAGGAGCATGGGCTTTGCAGAGAGCACTGTTCTGTTCAACAGCTGCAGCAAGATTGCCAATTTGGGCCTCCCTTCCTAGACAAAGAAAGGTCTACTCTTCTGGTATGTTTCACCAGCAAAGAGTCTCCAAATCCTCTGCTCTTGTGTTCCCATGACCTTGCTGTTTCAGTTTAGCAGCTCTGTGCCTGTCGTGTGACAGATGTTGTGGGAGTTGGGCGCTGTTCCAGCCCTCTGAGGAGGTGGAAGCAGCGATTCCTTGCCCTGTCAGGCTTCTTGGTATGGTTCTGGACTGCTCTTCTGGCATCCGCAGTATTCCCCATAGGGACTTTTGTCTGGGACATCTCTGGAAACTATGATAAATGTAATTCTGGAACAAATTTTGATTTTTTTTTTTTTTTTTTTTTTTACTGGCCAATATGGGATCTGAAACGCTGTATGCAAGACAAATGAGCTCTTCATTGGACTGGTAAGCAACATAAGACATACTGTGTAGATGCATAGCCTCTTGACTAGTATGAGATTGAGGAAGTTAGTTTAGCTGTAGTGCCTTTTTATCTGGACTTTGTTCTAGAAGAAGAATTTCACCTTGCACAAATACTGGAAGTTGACTGAAGATAATGCAGTGTTACAGTACAAAGTTCCTTTTGCTCTGGCATTCTTTGTGGGATTGAAGCGACTGTCTTATGTTAGCCTTGTAGGGTGGAAAAGATGAGCTTTCCTTGTGGAACACCCAATAAGCCTAAGTTAAAAACTTAAAGCTTTTTGCATGAAGCTGACCTTGAAGAATTTGCTTAACAGTTGTGCTAAAGCACAGACAAAGCTGATAATTTACTAAAATAAGATTCTAGCTGTACTACAACTGATCTAGACAGGTTATAGGTGTTAGTGACTTGTTAGACACTTGTAATCACAGAAGACCAAACATCTGTTATGAACTTTTCAGATTGGTAGATAAAAGTTGGTTTGATATTCCCCCAGCCCTAGTGCTTCAGGTTAACAGGGTGGAGAAGTGGCATTGGGGAGGCAATTCCAAATTAATGAAGTTAAGCTCTCTGATTGCTTTCAGACTTTAGTAAACATTTCTGCTGATTCTGAGGGGGAGGAAACAAAGTCCTCATCTGAATTTAAGTAAGTTTGACTTGTCTAAACACACAAATTACTAGTTCATTCTGTCAATGTAAAATAAATCAAAATAGTCGAAGTTAAAAGGCAATACTCGTATCTTGTGCATCATCTAAAATGATATAATAGACTTCATTTACAACCTTACCAGTCTCAATGAAGTAGGTGTGTGCTTGTAAATCGGCAGACTTCTGTCAAATTGGTTTCACTCTAACTGCTAGGTTCAGAGTGTGCAGTTCAGATAAACAAGTAGCGTGAGGGCTGTCTGCAGTTGTCTTAGAGATGACAAATCAGTCCACTGTGCATTTATAACTTCATTTATATATGTGTGTATATAAGCTTGTATATGGTTTGTAATAACCATGTGTTTAAGGATAGGGAACTGACTTAACTAAATCTCAGTATACTTTTTGGTAGAGCTGCATTAGCCCTAAGGATTGCTAAAACCCTGTAGCTAAGCTCCTTCATTTCCACTAGAGAGAAAAGGAAGGCTTTGTCTGCGTATTGTCAACGTTGCTTTTAAGCTTCTGCATTTAAATACAAAGCTCTGTTGCCTTGAGTTGGGTGTGCTAGGCTCCAGGTGTAAAGGCTTTGTAGTAATTCCTGCATTGGGCAACAAGCTAGAGAGTAGGAAAAGGTAAAGTTAGTATTGCTTCCAGTATTTTAATTTACCATCTTTACATGCTTTTTTAAGGATAGCCTTGGTCTGAAAAGTGCCATTCCTGTACTGCTGTGGAGTTGTATGCTGTTAATTGAATCTTAGGTTAAGGAATCCAAGGAGAGGAAGAGCAACCTCTTCTTTTCTTTTCTTCTGTTCCTCCTCTGCTGTCTCTAAGCTGATCATCCTTCCACCTGATATCTCATTCAAACCAGGCCTTTTCCCTTTTTTTGATACTTTTAGTATGAAGTTGTCACAGTAAATTATGGTCAAGGTTTCAGCTATCATCTGAGTCTTAAATTTGCTATCAGCATGAGTGTAACCTGAATTGTTAGTGGCTATGCGAGTAACAGATTGAACAGAACTTAAAGAATATGCTCTCTAGAAAGAATTCTGATCATGTTCTTTCTTAAAGACACCAATCTAAATAGAGCTGCTTTTCAGGCTGGTCCACCACTTTCTAGTTTTTCTCATTCGTAATGATAGAGGAGGGGTGTCGCGACTTTTTATTTTTCGTAGTGTCATCTCTAGTTCGTTCTTTGTCATAGAATCATTAAGGTTGGAAAAGACCTGTAAGATCCTCAAGTCCAATCATCAACCCATCACCACCATGCCTTCTAAACCATGTCCAGAAGTGCCACGTCTACACATTTTTTGAAGACCTCCAGGGAAGGTGACTCCACCACTGCCCTGGGCAGCTGTTTCCAATGCCTTACCAATGTTGTGCTTGTAGTGAGGGGCCCAAAGCTGAACACAGCATGTGAGGTGCAGCCTCACCAGTGTCTGTTACAGGGGGACGATCATTTCGTTGGTCCTGCTGGCCACACTATTCCTGATACAAGCCAGGATGCTGTTGGCCTTCTTGGCCACCCGGGCACACTGCTGGCTCATGTTCCACGTGTTCCTGAGCAGTATTTAAGACATCAATGTTCCACTCTTTTGATATGTAAACCTCTGAGATTCTGCCAAGTGATCACTGCATCCTTCTCCAAATTTCATGCTGCTGACACAGGAGAGAGCTATTTTACTGTGATAATCCTATCCCATCCCATTCACCTGCATTGGCCAATGTATTCAAGACTGTGCATTAATGTGACTGATGCTCTAACTGGATTTTTGTCTTAGTATGGCTCTAACAGAGCTAGCCTGTCTTTTCCAGTGATTCTCCTTTTCACACCAGTTCTGTGTGCTTTGTATTTCATTCTCTGAATCTGAAATATTCTCTGTTCTGATGTGCCAGGCTCATAGCATATGGTTTTCCAGCCTAGTGGACAGAATGCATACTTGCGTAAGTACTGTGGAGAATGAGTAGTTACTTTCTCCAATACTCTTTTCTCTTGATGCGTATACTCTTTCCCAGAAGCATAGTCTTTTCTCTTGAAGTTTTCCATTGAACTTCATATTGTGTTAGAAATGTTTCAAGGTAGAATTTGTGGTTTTTATGATATGAAGTGTGTTTTTGATACTTGATGACAGTGTGTGGAGGAAGTGTTTACCACCCATGTCTTAACTTTATCTGTGATCTTGGTTATGAGGAATCTAGCTCCTTCAAAAATTCAGCCTGTGGAGGAAATTTCATTTCTGTGGAAGGCATACCGTATGACTATCATCTGTAAAGCGTATGTTAAGAGCAAAGGCAGGAGAATAATGCTGCCAGCCTCAGACTGCTAATGTAATTTTAGGCAATGCTTTAAGTGAGGTAGGACTATTGTTTTTGTTTTGATTAGATGAGAAGTGTTGTAAACTGACTTCTGCGGAGACTTGGCAAATAAAGTATTACTCAGGCAGTCAAGTAATAGAGACCTTTATGAGACTCTGGAGTTTGGTACTTAGGTGTGCAGATTTTGTTTAACCCCGGGGGAAAAGATTTGACAAGTTGTTCTGCTTAGGCCTGCTAGTGAGTAAGACCAGGTCTTGAAGCTCAGTAAAAATATAACAGTGAAAAGGTGGGTTAAGCTGTTTTTTATAACCTTAGTGATATTTGGATTTAGTTAAATGGAATGTTAAGCATTAACACATGAAAAGATTAATGGCAAAATACCGAAGTTAGAAACCGAACAGCTTATAGCAGTCCGTTCGAAATGCATTTTTCTAAACAATGATGAACTCTTATATTTTTGTATTAAAGGCAGAGATTGCACTAATTCTACTGCAAGCCTGTATAATTTATCATAATTTGTTTATAATAGTAAGAATGAATATTACAAACCATGCAACTCAGCATAGTCATACTTCTTTTTGACACATTGAATTTGCATGCTTACGCAGCAGTCTTGACAAAAAAAGGTGTCTTCAATTTGCTGCATGCTTTTGGGGGGGCGGGTGGATCAACCTGAGATTGTCAAGTGTGGGTTTTTCCCCATCCTAAAGAATTTGAAAATATTTGTTAACTTGCATAGAAATAGGTGCCAATGTGAGATGATGTGAGTTGGGAAAGCTTTTTTGAAATATATAAATACTTGGTAAAATTGAATAAAATCTACTGCATTCCTTACTGCATTCTGTGAGGGTAAGATCACTAACTTGGTGGTTTTGCACTAATAATACTAAAGTGTACCTGTTGTTCAATAAAACTTCATTATGTATGCTTTGTGATTATCTAATGTTCTCTGTTTTGACTTACCATGACTCATTTGGGGATGGGCAGTGATGACAAACCAAACTCATTCTCATGACACTTAACAATTTTTATTTTTTACATTCTCTTCCTGAAGCTGTTGTGCTTTTCACATGAATTTTTAATGACTGTTTCCTGACTTCCTATCTTAATTGTATGTTGGTGCATTCTGTACTTGCTTTGGGCAAAGGAAACTCCAAGTACAGCTCTAGGACCTCGAGATCTACAGAGTGATAAAAACTTACTTCTAAATCAGTAGATAAACTGGTACCAGCACTTAGCACGGTGTTGGGAAAACTGTCATTGATGTAAAAGCAAACCTGAACTTGGGAAAATAAATTACGAGTTTATTTAGAAAAAGAAAAAAAATTGTTACCTTTGTTCTTCCAGTGTAGAAGATGTACTTGTTTAGTTTAGGGGGAGAAGTGGAGGAATAAAGAAAAAGTTTGTGATCAAAGCCAGACTTGCATTTCTGAAAGACGATGATTCTTTGATAGGGGAGAACTTGACTGCTGTCGTTAGGATAATCATCTCCTGTAGTCAAGTAGTAGCCAAATAATTTCTGGTTGCCTTTATTACAGAGATTCTGTTGTAGACAGCCAGAGGATCTTTTCTTTATATAGATTAGGCTTAACTGTTGTGCTTGCATTTTCTAGCGTTGGATTTTTTTTCCTTTAACAATTTCATGCCAACCGTTTTTAAAATCAGGGTTGACATAAGGTTTCTAGAAATCAATGAGATTGCGGCCTCCGCTGTGGAAGATGTGGTATAAAGGTTAGGAACCTTGTGTTAATTTAAAATGTCATGTGAATAAAAGAGCAGTAAAAGTGAGAGGAAGGGCAAAGGCACTAAGAATGTGACTTTGGTGGCTGGCTGCAGTGTGTGTGCACCTTTAATTGCTCCAGATCACAAGCTCGCTTTGTTGATAGTCATCATCTCAGTGCACTTCTGTCAGTGTCATAGAATGAAGCAGGACTCTCATCACGCTGAATGTTAACGCTTTGCTAATAACAAATGCAGGCAAGGTACACATCTGTAATATATGCCAGTCCTTATTCTCCTTCCTACCCCCTCGCGCTGCAATAATTGTGATGTCTAGTAATAAAGGCTTTCACAAGCACTTTGTACAATTTAGAAGTCCAGCAAAGATGAAGTACAGATTATGATGTTATTTTGTTGAGAAAGTGGGATGACTGTGTCATCTTTCTTCTGAAATGAAGAATTCTGGCAGCCCAAAATGAGCAAGAAGGAAAGTATTTAGTAGGGTGCAGTATCTGAACAAGATCATTACTTAAACAAATACAGTTCTCCTAGAGTGATTTGGAAAAGTAGAGGCAGCTTATCCAGAAAACACCAATTATTAAATGCTGCTATTTATAGTGTCCATTTAGCATGAGTGCCAATTTTCAGATAGAGAAAGTTGATGGGAACAGATTCAGGTCAACAGAGTTGGTTTTATTTGTGATGTTTAAGGGATTATGTTCTTTTAGTTCATGTTGTTAGAAGCTTCTTGCCAGGAAAATGCATCAAAGATGAAACGAATCAACAATATGAACTCTATTCAATAGCTAAAACATCCTCCTTGGCTGCACTATTTATGCATTAAAGTTGAATGCCTGTCTACTTTGTACAGATCTTCCAATGTAATTAACATGTATATATTGTTATACAGTAATTAAAACATTGGCAATTTAAAAGGCTCTATTAAGCCTAAAAATGGCAGACTTGAGGGAGCTGTGTGTATGTGTGGTTGCTGGAGCAATTTGTCATTTGAATTGAGAATGAAGCCCCTATTGAAAGCAAATGAACTAAGAAAGAACTGATCCAGCTGTATTGTAAATGGGCCTTAGAAAGGAGTATAAGGACAGTGTTCATTCATACTGAAAATGAAAGATATCTCCTTGTGACACTGGAAGGATGATTAACTGTTGCATGCTGATTCTACTTGCCCAAAGGGTGTGAGGTAAGGAGATGGGGGGTGGGAAGACGCTTAAGGAAAAGTTGTAATGTGTCCCCTTAATAAAGGACAGAACCAGAGTAAGATGAGTATTTCCGAGTTTACTGTGGTGCCGACAAGCTGTGACCTGCTTATTTCAGTGCTCCACCCTTGTCGGGAGGCAAGCAGGCAGTGCAAACAGCAATATCTCAATAGGCCTTTCACCTGCCCAGAACAAACAGATCTGGTAGGCTATCTTGGCAGATGATATGCAGCCAACCATGATGAACTTCTCTTCCATAGTTCAGATTCGGTGTAGATCCATTTCTCTCTACACAATATATCTGCTTTGTGCTCTGCAGTAGGTGTCAAGCTTCAGACTGCCTTTGTTGTCTCAGTCTTCTCCATGCCTGTTTCTTTTTAACTGTGGTTTGGAGGGGGGAGGATTTGAGAAAATGGAGAGTCAGTTCAAGTGTAGCAGTCAACAGCATTTAGATGCCCCTTGGATTTACTGTCTTCCATTTTGGAAACTGGTTTGTTAAGTGGATAGACCAAGACTGGTCCACCATGCAACAGAAACTCTTTTGCAAGACTGCATTACTGATAAAAGTAAGTATTTTTCACCTGAATCCCTTACGTTTCACTATATAAAAATTTCTAGGAGGGATATTTAGTGGTAGCTCAGGTTCCCGAGTCTTCAGCAATTTTTGTCTTGCTGCTGTTATAGCCTATATAGTAAGCCATTTCTGAGCCCTGCTAATGCACTGTCTTCAGTTGCTCATTGTTGAGGCTTTAACCCTTAAATCAGTTCAGTCTGAAGAGCTAAGTAAGCCACTGTCTCCTGTAGCTAAGTTGGGTTAAGGTGCTGCTATGATCCTTCTTGCCTCCTTTTCCTTCACTTAACAGTTGCTTAGCATGTTGGTTTTGTTTCAGTTAAATGAGAATGTTAGTTGTACTCATTCTTCCCCAAATCATTTTTACACCTGGGAGATCTTTAGGTCCATTAGTTTCGTTGGTAGGGAAAAGCATAAGCAAATGAGGACTTTGTTTCTGGTTTGTCCAAGGAGACTGCTGGCTAACACAGGTGCTCTTTTCTATGTCAAAAAGAAATCCTGTCTGCATCAGTCTGCGTAAAAAAAAAGTGTTTGTGTATTGGATGTCTGCGGGGCTGCTGCTTCATCCTGGGTGTTCCTTTCCCAAAAATAATTCAACAGGAGCCCTCTTCTTTTGTTCTTACTTAGGTGGCTAAACATAGCTGAGACACAACTGATTCTTATCGTGCAGACTTCAAGATTTACTATTTGTTGCCACAAGTGGGATGAGAGGAGGCAGAGTGTGAGGGAACAGGTCTTACGCAACCTGCGGTTGTTCGGACCCTGCGGGAGTCTTGCTTGGCTTGCATTGCGCCTCTGCCCCGTTTCTTCAGCAGGGCTGATGCTGAGATGAGCATCAGCAAGGGAAGTGGGGCAGCAGAGACAGCTACCTTGATAGAGAAGCCACACGTCTCAGGGGCGATGGAGAAGTTCTAGAGTCTATGCTCTGCACAGGTGAGCAGTCTCCATGCACAGTGCCGGTTGGATACTGTCTGAAAAGCCTGCAATGTTTGCCTGGGAGACGTGGAATCCAGAGATGTGTTTTCTTTATAGAGACCCAGTTACTGTAGAGAGGTAATGGTGGGGAGCTGTTTTCCTGTGCACGAAGTGGCACCATATTCTGCCCCTTACCACAGTGAATGAGAGAGAGCGTATAAGCTGCTGTGGTGAGTACAGGTTCAGAACAGAGGAGTGTTCTGGGCATTGAAACCAAAATGAGAGTTTGATTCCCTTATCTCCTGTCTGCCTTCTGTTAAATATGGGAACTGCAGCTAAATTTTGCAATTCTAACCTTTGGTGTATGTCTTTTCATGTCATAATGTAATCTATTGTATGATAATTAGCCATCCAGAACATAACAGAAACACATAATTATTTTTATGCTAATTGTGCTGTGAACTTAATTTGATTTCATGGCTAAGTGTTTGTGTATGGAGGGGGAAAAAAAAACCAAACAGAGCTCCATCCACACAAAATTGATGTATCAGTTGCAGATAGCTTTATGACCTTGTCTGGTCATCACAAATGGCCTTTGGCAAGAAATTTTATAATTTGCACAGGTACCATGCTTGCCTGTGATAATGAGGTGGGGTTTCAGAACCTGCATGTGTACTTACAGGATAGGTTTTGCTATGTTTCAGCTAAGCCACAGATTTCTAGTGGTGTTCTACTTCTGTTGTGCTCTGACACATCTCCAGCATGTTCGCTGTGCACAGGTGCTATGATCTACTGTAAAGGAGCCGCTAGTATGAACACTTCCATCTCTATTTAATTTCTTGCCATATAAATAAAATTTTTGTGAAAGCATCCAAAAAAGTTTGGGTTTTTTTGAGTGCATGCCTCAATCCTGTTACGTAATACAGGTACGTATGACTTGTTCAATCACTGAATGAAAGGACAGAAGAATTAACATTCCTTTAGAAAGATAATCAGTTTTCTTGCTGCTTAAATAAAAGAGATTGTGTCTTCCCCCCTCCTCGCCTCAAAAAAGACTGAATTAATGGGTGCTTTCATACCAGCCCTTAGGTATTCTGAATCTTAATTTAAACTTGAATGAGGCTGGAATGTTGTTTGTTCTTGTGCATGTGTGTGCAATTTGAGAAAGACATTTACGCTACAGCTCTTGCTAGTGACACCTGTTTTGATTCCTGATTATTCTCTTTTTCTACTCCGAAATGACACACATGCCAGGAGGAGTTGCTTTTTTTTCTTAATGTGATTTTGAAGAAAACTAATTTTGGTGAATTTCTTGATGTATTTACTCTAAGATGCTAAGGAGTTACACCCTTAGAATAAAGGAACCTTAATCTTATTCCACATAAGTATTTACATGTTGATTTGATTTTCTGAATACAGTAAATCTTTTCCTGAAAGCTGATAGCATTAAAAAAAAAGGCCAAACAAAACTAGTTCAATAATTTTTTTTTTTTTTTTTTTTGGCTTTCATGTATGAGAACAAATTACTGAGACAATTACAGCCATAGGAACAATGACATAGCTAGCACAGATAAAGAAGTTTTTCCCCAGAATAAACCGGAGGGGTGTGGAATACTGTTCTGCTAGTAAAGGTGCTAAAATCCCAGATAGCAGAGAAGTTTCAGTAAATTAGAGTGGTTTGAGTATGTAGAAGCTGGCAGTGCTTCAGGTGAAAGCTGAACTCACATTCCAGGATTATCTGATGTGTATTATCAAGAAATGTTCCTCATATGTTAGAGGAAATATTAACTCAGTACTATTAAATAACCTGGAATAAAACAGGCTTCTACCAGTCATAGCTTGCTTGTAGCAGAGTGCAATACACAGGAGAAACTAATGTAGAAAGAATTATTACAAACCTGAATTTCTCCATCTCAGTTTTGGGTGTTGAAACAGCAGAGTGATAACTGAGAAGAATTTTCTTCCGTACGTAGAAGCAGACAGACATGCACAGTGACCTGCAATGCAGAACACTATTACTAGCAATAATATTGGGAACAGTTACAGCTTTTTGTAAACTATGTTCCAAATCAAATTATTTGGACTTTGCGCAGGCTTAATTGAAAGCAGTATAGACCTCTGCCTGTACTCTACATTATTTACCTCTCAAAACTTCACAGACAGCTGTTTAACAAATGGGAAAAATAAGGGACTGAAGCATTAGCAAAATCTAGAGTTTAAAATCGGAAGTCTGCCTCCCAGCACTGAGTTATTTCTGTAGGCTGTTGCCTAGATTTTTTTTTTAATTTTATTTATTTGTTTTTCATTTGAACCTGAAGTATAGCTGAAGGTTGTGTGCCTTGGAGGGTGGTGTTGTGTGCCCAAATTTCACTTCATTTCAGTTGCGCGCACGCTCCTTTGGGCTGTCTTGTAAATGCCAGCCTCTGTGTTTCTTTTTAATCTTGATAGCGTTTGTTTTGTTATGTATGATCTTGGCATGCATGTATATGAGTTCCCTGGTAGAGATGAGTCACATCTGAGACACTGTACAAGTGCAGTGCTGTTTATCAAGTAGTAATTTCAGACTTCATTTAAATATATTTCGTTTAGCTTGAAGGTGTGTGTGCATTGAAGAACAGGCTTGACAAGATCTGGAAGTGTAAGTTGTAGCAAGGCAAATGTGATCTGTAAGGACTCTGTAGCTCTGAAGAGCAGTATTAAGAGTTGTTGAAATGATGCAGAGAACAGAAGAAAGATTTGGTAGAAGATGAAAAATATAGAAGAAAGTAGAGAATGGATAAAGTATAAAATAAGACAGTTGGGAAACAGATTGCTCAAGTCAATCTTAAAAAGAAGCATATAACTTACAGAAGGAAAGTTCTGCTACTTGTCATAAAGCTAAACTACTGGAAAGGATGAAAAAGAATAAAAATGATGAAATAGAAATTAAGAAGACAAATAAACAAGAGGAAAAGAGCGTTTCAGTCTTTCCTCCTTTTAAAATACGCCTAAATATGCTGTGTGGCATTGTCCATTCTCATGTATGTGTGGGTGAGACTTCAGTGGTTTGAACTGATGTGTGAGGACCTCCTTTGCATTTTGTGACTCCTCGCTCTTGCACCAAAGCATGGAAGGAGCGCATGTCTCCTCTCTCGGGTTCTGCTTACAGCAGTGGTAGGGAGACAGAATCTAGAAACCATTTAATCTTTTATCTTTGTTAGGCGTCATAGACTGGCTTGTCCCTTGGTTATTTGGTAGAAAGTCCTATCTTCCTGCTCTGTCCCTTAGCAAAGGCAGGTGCCAAGTCCTGCACATAGGGAGGAATAACCCCGTGAATCAGTGCATGCTGGGGGCTGACCAGCTGGAAGGCAGCTTTGCAGGAGAGGACCTGGAGGTCTTGGTGGATACCAAGTGGAACGTGAGCCAGTAGTGTGCCCTTGCCACAAAGAAGGCTGATGGCGTCCTGGGCTGCATGGGCAGGAACATTGCCAGCAGGTCGAGGGAGGTGATCCTTCCCCTCTGCTCAGCACTGGTGAGGCCACACCTGGAGTACTGGGTCCAGCTCTGGGCTCCCTAGTACAAGAGAGATGTGGAGATACCTGAGAGAGTCAAGTGAAGGGCTGCTAAGGTGATTAAGGGACTGGATTATCTGTCGTATGAGGAAAGGCTGAGAGGGCTGGGAGTGCTTAGCCTGGAGAAGGCTCAGGAGGGAACTTACCAATAAATATATAATATTTATAATAAGTATAAATACCTGAAAGGGGGGTGCAGAGAAGATGGAACCAGGCTCTTTTCAGTGGTGCCCAGTGACAGGGCAAGAGGCAGTGGGCACAAACTGAAACACAGGAGGTTCCGACTGGACATCAGGAAAAGCTTTTTTATTGTGAGGGTGGCCAAGCACTGGAACATGTTGTTCAGAGGTTGTGGAATCTCCATCCTTGGAGGTTCTCAGAAGCTGTCTGGACACTGTTCTGGACAACCTATTCTAGTTGGCTCTACTTGAGCAGGGACATTGGACCAGAGGACCTCCAGAGGTCCCTTGCAACCTGAACTGTTCTGATTCTGCTCCTAACGTGAGCATTTGTTAAAGAACAAACAAACTGTGAAGGTATCAGGGACTTAACACTGCAAAGGCATTCTGGACCACAGAAATACAAGTGGTAGTAGTGTTCATTTGCCCATGATACTGGGGCAGACTCAAGACTGTTTGCACTGTTTGTCAGTCTTGTTCTTGCACATCATCAAAGGCAAGAGATCCAACAACATCCTTGGGTATCTTGTTCCTTTGTTCTAGTGTTCTATTAAAACTTTATTCTAATCCAAATCATCTCAGCTGCAAGTTTAAACTTTCTTGTTCCATCCAGAATCTCGCTGATTGCTGTCCTCTTCATAACACACTTCTGTGTGTTGAACAAGCGTGTATTTAGATTGTTGTAGCTGGGCCGTGGGTTCTTAGGTGGTAGGCAGGATAGCCTTTTGCATTTTGGAAACAAAAATCCAAGCAACCTTGTTACTTGTTCCTTATAAGCTATATTTGCTAAAACCATTGTCCTTGCAGTTCTCTCCTGAGTGCTTTCTCTTTTATCTGTCAGCAGTTTGGAACACGGAGCCCCAAACCGGGTGTGGGATCCCAACTGTGATGGGTTATTAGCACCAGGGAACTACAATTGCTTTCCAGACCTCACTGGTTGTCTAGGATAACGCTCCTAGAAATGGGACTTGCTTCTTTCGGCAACAGTCTAGTATTGGCCGTGTGCAGTTTTTAACCCACTGAGAGCACCCCATTCTTCTCTGCTGTACTGCTTCGCTGATTTATCTGCTTTGGATAGTACTTTATATTTGGTGGATTTTTTTTGTGTTTAAACCTCTTTTGGTTGATACTTTATTAGTACCACTTTGACTTTTTGCTGTAATTTAAAAAAAAATATATTGGTACAGAATTGTTTATTTTGGACATTTTCACTGAAGTTACTTGTGTTACGGTCTATCTTGATGCCATCTATAAATGTTTAAAAGCATATCCATTCTGTCATCCAAAACACTAATTAAACTGTTAGAAAGAATCAGATTCAGAAAATGACTTGAAATGCCCTTCTGCTGGTTAGTTAGCTGCTGTCTTGTGAGTGCAGTTGATTAACAGATGAGTCCCTACATCACTGTATTTTAGGTCATATTTCTCGAACTTGTTTATGAGAGTATTTAGGGAAATTTATGTTGGGAGCTTATTAAGATTGAACTATACTTCATCTGTAGCTTTCCTTTCAACCTTTGGGTTAATTGCTCTCTTGGAACAGAGAAGAGGTAACATCCATCTTAATCCTCCCCCTCAGATATATCTTCTGTATTGTGGTCATATGGACTCTGAAGTGGGAGACCCGGATCCCTGTGGAAACCTTGTAAGTAATATGTCCTGTGGAAATACTTGAAATGCCCTTGTCTGAGGGGAGGAAAAAGAAAAGTAACATTATTATGTGCTTCTCCTTCTGTGAAGAGAAGGCAAATATTTTACAGTGAAACCCGAAATATTGAGAATTTGCAGAAGTAATCCAATCTAACTATGGAAAGAGGGCAGTCCTTTTCTGCTCCGATAGAGGCTGCAAGCTGAAGAAAGTAGCAGTTAAGAGTTTTGGCTTTTTATTTAAGTAGCAGGATGGAGGAAATAGTATATCAATAGGCTCCTAGCTTGTAAATACAGTTGCCTTCATACTATTTGCTATAAAATTTCCTAGACAAGTTAACACCCCCTCTAAGGTAGACTGAGAATAAATAAATAAATTTTAAAAATATTTGTCCAGGACCTTTGTTTTAAGGCAACATGGTACGTGATTTGTATATTGGAGTGTTTTTAAAAATTTTTTTCTCTTTAGTGTGGATTTGCTTGCTAGTAATGAGTAGAGATAGGATCCAGTAATGTGGAAGGGCTTACCTAAACTGCCTTCTTGCAGTGGGCTGTTATATTTTGGGAGCTTTTCCCTTTGTATTTATCTCACTGAAGTGCCACTGTGTTGTTATGAGGATTTACTTTGCGTATTGCTGTTTTCCATTTCAGTAGTAACTTTTCTCATAGAAGAATTAGTTATGGAAGGAGCTTTGCTTTGCTGGTATCTTAGATTGGTAATGGAAAAGAAATAGACAATTTTTCCTTTTTAATAGTATGAACTCTTGACAAATGGCATATGGAAGATTCGTTGGCATTAACAGTGCAAATCTTCTTTCTAACTGCTGATTTCTAAGCCATTCAGACACCCATAGACTGTTCCCCCTGCTAAACAGTGAGGCTGCGCAGATGCCGGGTCCTGGAGCACTTTGCCTCTGGAAGAAGCAAGCCAGCAGGCATTTTTGGGGCTCATGTTGCTGAGACGTAATTGCATGTGGATCCTCCCATCTGTAATAGAGCAGAAAAACTCCCACCTTGGCCATTTCTGGACAGAATTATAAACCCAGCAAAGCAGATACTTCATGGAACATCTGCAAATCAAGAAATACATCACAGAGTTGTTCATTGTTATTTTGAAATTAGTTATTCCAGCCATTTGCAGAAAGTGGCGTTTCTTCTTTCCAGCAGAGAATGCCATCTACTGCAGAGATCTCTGAGCATACATTAAGCATTGTTCTGGTGACTGCTGGTCAGCAGGGTATTTTGATTAGCCTTTCTCCTCCTGTCAAAAAGGAACAGGAATTGAAAGAGTGGCCCTCCTCCATGGAGGGAGGCAGGCAGTACTGTGGTGTATGTTCTCATGTGTCTTGTGTTGCAATGCATTGACTGTTGTTTCTGTACTTCTCAATACAGAAGTGCTTTTTAAAATATTGGAAGTATTTTCAAATTCCCCCTTCTATCAGTAGATACAGATACTCATTTTGATCTGTTTTTTGTTACAAAATTACCTCGAATTATCTTGATGTGGAGAGTTGTTTTCCCTCAGTCTTTGAATTCAGGTATTTCTGGTGTAATGTAAGTTTAGAGGCCATAAGGAAGTGTCGTAAGGTGATACTGTGTAAGCTACTGAATTGTAAAATCCTGAAGTTATGAAACCAATTGGATTTCTCTAGTGGAAGGAAAAATGATGTGGTGTATATAGAGGTAAAATTGCCATAAAAACTATCTTTACAGATGAACTTAAACAGGAAAATGCGTAGTATAAATCAAGAATATTCTTGTTAGCAGAGATCTTTCCAGGTGCTTTCAGTTCATGGTTGTATGGGTTGGAATGGTAGTCCAAATTCTTACTCAAAGCAGAGTCAAAACTGATTTTAGACTAGGTTTTGTTTGAATTTAGACTGAGGGCTTTGTCCTGTCTTGAAAACTTGCAGGAATGGAATTCTGCAGCCTCTCTGGGAAGCCTAGTGGGAAGTTTTTTGGTATACATAGTTGTAACCTTTGCTATTTCAATTTGTGTCTGAATCTCTTACCATGCATCTCGGTGAAGAGTGTGGCTCTATCTGTCTTTGCAGTTATACTTCTGTTTGCACGTCAGAACATTGCTGTTCTGTCCCCCAAATCCTTCTTTTCTCTAGGCTGAAGAGGCCCAGCTCCTTCAGCCTTTCTACACAGGGAAAGTGCTGCAATCTTCTTATGACTGGTGGTCCTTTGCAGAACCTACTCCAATTATCAATGTCATCCTTGCACTTGTCCCAAAACTGGATACGGTTGCCCAGATGTGATCCAACAAGCGCCGAGTAAAGAGGAGTAGTGAGTTCATTCAGTCTGCCTGCTGTGCTCCTGTTGTACACTCCAGTGTGCTTGCTGGCCTTCACCGTTGGCAGCGTGCACTTCTGGTTGGGGTTCACCTTGCTGTCTGCTAGGAGCCTCGGGTCCTCAGCTGATCAGACCACAGCTTGTGCCACTGTGGAGGGTTAGCCTGTCCCAGGAGCAGAACTTTATGATTGAATTTTGTGTGGTTCCTATTGGCGCATTTTGCCAGCCCATCTGGATTGCTTTGAATGACAACCCTGCCCTGGAGGATGCCATCTGCGCGCCCCCAACTTCATGTCTTCTGAAAACTCAATGAGGATATATTGCAGCTGTGAAACTCTACTTGTAACTGGCCTCTAAGTAGAGCATGAACTGATAACTACTGCCTGTTGAGCCCTGTCATCCAACCAGTGTTTCATCCACTTGGTAGTTACCCCATCTAGACCCTAATATACCAACCTGGATTCAAGGATGCTATCACTGACAGCTGTTGAAAGCTGTACAGTCATGGTAAGAAACGTCGGCTACTCTCTTCTCATCCAAAGATCTAGTACTTTTGTCATAGCACCTAATCAGGTTGGTCAAACATGATTTAACCCTAGGTAATCCATGCTAATGTTTTTCCCCATCATCATCATCTGTATGTGCCCTATAGTGCTTTCCGAGAGGATGTTTTTCATGGTTTTCACTCCAGTTGAACCAGGGCTGACCAACCTGTAGTTCTTCAGTTTGTATTTTTCCCCTTTTTGAAGATGCTTGCAGCACATGCTTTTGCCTAGTCATTGGAATGTTTTCCAGTCTCCACAGCCTTTTCAAACTGTCTCAAGAACTGGGAATTATTGGGTGAATCTGAAACATCTATTCAGTGAATGGAAGGGTCAGAAGCTTCTTAATGAAAGTACTTGTCCCATTCTTGTTTATAAAACCAACCTATGGTGACTGTTTCCTACCTTAAAGTGCTTGTAGGCAGAAAGAGACAGTGGAGAAATTAAAAATGTTACTCATTTTAATTAAAAAAAAAAATACAAAATGAACACTTTCAGAACACTTTAAGTATCTGAATGTCATATGTCAATCCCTTTTAAAAGGCACAAAGACTTTCTGCCATGGTTTTCTGTTTATGTCTTTCTTTTCATAGAATTGACCATATCCCAAAATTAAAGTTTTATCCAGTAGAGTTGCAGGGTTGTAACATGGTGAGGTTGCATGTATGGGTGGAACAGTCATGGATAGGTGTAGGCTGTTCAGGAAGGATCGGAAGGAAAAGACAGGGAAGGCTGCACTCGTAGTTAGGTAGCTGCTTGTCTGCGTAGAGCTCTAGTGTGAAAGCAGAGACATGCTTGTTGAGTCTGTGGAGCAGAATCAGAGAGGAGGGAACACAAGCAATGTTGTTAGGGAGTTTTTACAGATTGCCTGATGACGTGGAAGTTGTGGTTAATGCTTTACACAAAAAAACTAGAGGTTTCCTGCCCACTGTCCTCACAGAAGCTTTCGGCCATCCAGACATCTGCTGGGAGAGCCTCAAAACTTTGGGCAGACAATGCTGGAGCTTCCTAGAAGGTGTAGATAATGAATTCCTAGCAGCCAAGGGTAATGCTCTGTTTGACCACAATGATGGAAGAAGCTTGAGTTTATGTGACCATGAGATGACTGAGTTCAGGATTTGGGAAGTCTGGGAAGCTTAGCAGTAAAATCAGGCCTGTGGACTGTGGTTTATCTAAGGATTTGCTAAATTAGAATCCCTGGAGAAGTAGTTAATAAGGGGCTTAAAAAGAAAACAAGAAAATTTAAAGATCTTTTTAAAGAAAATGTATGGAGATCTCGAGCAGACCGTCTCACTTTTCAGGAAGACCAGGACTTGAGCAGAAAGCCCACTTGACTGAGCAAGAGGCCTCTTGATGAACAAAACCACCCTAAAGGAGCATATAAGAAGTGGAAAGATGGAGCAGCAACAGAAGAGGAGTATAAAGGCATTACTCAGGTGTTTCAGGATGAAACCTGGAAGGCCAAAGCCTAGCCAGAGTTAGTGCTAATGAAGATTAGCAAGAAGGGCTTCTACAGGTATGCTTGTAGAAAAAGGAAGTTCAAGGGGAATGCAGATCCACTGATGGTATGAGGGAGACAACCTGATGATAGATGGTGTGGGAAAGAAAGATTGGTGTATTCAATGCCTTTCTTGCCTTGGTCTTTGCAGGTGAGAGCCAATTACTATACCTTTGTGTGTAATAGTACAGACTGGGAAGAAGGTGGGCAGATTACATTAGGGAGCAACAGATGAACAGCTACTTAAAGGCACTGGATGTACTGAGATCCGTGGTGCTGGATCAGGTTCGACTTAGGAAGCTAAAAGAATTAGCAATGTTGACTGCAAGTTGAAAATCATGGAAAAAGTGTAATGCTACACCCATCTGCAAGAAAGTCAGGAAAAACTGTGAAAATCATAGGCTTAACAGCCTCATTTTAGTCCCTGGAAGGATCATGGCTTGTCTCCACTTGGGTTCAGTTTCCTAATACGTGGTCAAGAAATTAATACTCAGTGTGCATTTCACAGGAGTATGCTTATCCAGTCTCCTTGCTGCTGTGGCAAAATGACTGACTATATGAACGACAGTGACTATATGAAGAACAGTGAATATATGAATTCTTGAGTTTACTAAGGTTTTGGACACTGTCTGCTACTACATTCTCATTTAGATGTTGAGGGAAGTACAGCCTGCATGAACAATCTGCTTAATGGGTTGAATATCAGCTGGACCATTATCAGTAGCTCAACATCCAGCTGGCAGCTGAGTGCAATATGCTGAGGGTTGATTCTGGAGTCTTTATTTTTCAATACCTGGAGATCTGGGTGATGAGGTGTATTTGCAAATGACAGTAAATTAGTGGGAGTGGCTGACATGACATAGGGCAAAGCATAAATCCCAGAAGATCTTGAGAGACTTAAGGACTGGGCCATAAGAGGCTCCGTGAAGTTGAATGTGAAGTGTGAAGTTGTGCACCTGAGGCGTAACAATACTGTGAATCCGTACAGGCTGGGAACTGACGGGCCAAGGGGCGGCTTTGCTCAGAAGGACTGGGGGTTATGGTTGAAACTAATCTGAATATGAACCAGTAGTGTGCTGTCATTGTCAATAAATCTGGTACTGTGCTACACTGGGAGTGTGGCCAGCAGATCAAGGGAAATTATTGTTCTTTTGTAGTTGGCACTGATGAGCCTCCACCAGGAACACTCCGCTGGGGCCCACTGGTTTTAAATGTCAAGAAACTGCAGATGTTTCAGTGGATGATTACCAGGTGGTCTGCATGACCTGTGAGGGGAGACTGAGGAAGCGGGCTTTGTCTGATGTGGAGTAGACTAAGGGGTGATCCAGTAGCAGCCTGCGACTATTCGGAGGGCAGTCACAAAGATGGTAGAGCCAAGCATGTCTTGGTACTGGCAGATGATGTAACAAGACAGAGACCTGCTCTCAGCCTGAGAGGTTCACACTGGACATGATGAAAAATTTCTCCACTGGGAAGAGTGTAGCATTGGAGCAGGTTATTCAGAGAAACCGTGAGAATTCCTGCCCTTAAAAGTTTTCTGGAGTTAGTTGTACTATCTATCTATCTATCTATCTATCTGTCGATCTACTGATCTATCTATCTATCTATCCTTATTGTGTCTGGATCTGCAAGACAAAGGATATATTGGAACCTCCTGTCCTTTGATAATTTTACATTCTTGTGGTTTGTTTTTTATTTTGCTTGGGAGCATTTATGTATACATGTGAAACCTCTCTGACTTCAGTGGAGGTGTGTTAACATCCTCTAGCAGTGTGCTTTGTGGTTAATGAATGTACTTCCAATGTGTAGGGGGAGAGGTGGGGAAAGAAGAAGTCAGAGTTGTGTCCCTTTGAACAAGAATGCTTTGTTCAGCCTTGGCACTGATAGTCTTTTGAGCTTTGTCTTAGGGAGTATGGTAATCTTTCTGGCTTCAGGACTGCAGTCTGGCTTTTCTTCCTGTCAAGGGACTGGAGTATAGGCAGAGTTCTACTAGGCTTTTTTTGGGTTTTTTTAAATCTTCCCCATAAAGATGAGAAATTTTCTCCTAGTAATGGAATTCTAATAGTGCTATTGGGGAATCCTCAGTATCCTTGTAGGCTTCCTTGCTTCAAATCAGTCCCTTGACTGAAATAGGGCTGAGAAAGTGGGACCTTAAGTGTGCTTGGGTATCTTCACATGTGCACCCATTTGACTGCTTTGGGGAGCTGGGAATTCCTGGGAAGCGGTTTTAACTCCTTGTATTTCACTATATCAGCATCTCTGTGACAAGGGCTTTATCTGTCACTGATGGATGACAATTCAAGTTCAGCAGAATAGGAAACAAGAAACTTGAAAGCAGCAGAGAGCTTGTGAATTCTTAGAATGTGTTTAGTAGTCGCTGACTGTGGCTTCAAGAGTTAGTAAAGGCACTGTATGTTCACACCAGAAGATCAAGTTTATTTTTTGAGGATAAACATTGGCTTGCTGCAGCCGTATAGTCCAAATCTTTGTGTTTAATATGAAATAATCCTCTGTTCTGACTAGTACACCACTGATTATCCCCCTACCTTCATCTTAGTTGCTGCTTAATTGTTATCTTCCAGAAGTAGTATACCATAACTCTAAACCTGCTATTTTTGTCTGAAACCAATAGTAATTTTATAATAATCTTTAAGTCCGCAGTCCGGCATGTCATGTGAACCTGAAGCACAAAACCGGAGTTGCTCGTGAGTTTGTATTTGAAAGCCACAGCAGGGTAGTGGGTTGTGAGAGAGCTGTACTTCACTTCTCTTTAACTTGAGGCACTGGCGCTGCAGAGCTGGTTGCACAATTTTCTGGAGCTGTTTGTTTGGGCAATGTGTTGCTTGGGCAATCCTTTGAGTATGGGCTGTTGATTCAGGGCCTTCTGCCAACTGATTGCCCAGTTCATTTTCCTCCTGTACCTTGATTCTTGTCTTGCAATCTGTTCTCTAATACAATTATTTACACATGCAAGAATTTTGTTAGCTTTGGAAAATTTTTATCAGTTTTAATAAATTTGTCCATAAATATCTTGTCTGCTTTATTTTTCTAATGCCATCTACTTCCCACCCCCCGGGGCCTCCAGATTTCGCTTTTACATTTGTTTTTTGTAATTAAAGTAGTTCTTAAGTAGCTTAAGATTACAATAAGCGTGTTTAGACAAAAGTTAGAGAGAATGTCTCCTCTCAGGTCTTACAGCTGTGCAAGGCGTGTAGTATGAACATCTAGGTCATGTTAATGGTGCCCAGTGAGACACCATCAAGGCATGGTTGTAATGCACACTGCAGGATCAGGCAGCAAGATAAATTCATGACCTTAAAGAGGTCTTGTAAGACTTGGTGAAGAGTGTATACCATCTAACAGAGAAAGGTGTTGGTTGTATTAATATTAGCAATCCCTGTGGGTCTTGGGCTAGTAGACAATGACCGGCTGGTTTCCTGTCTTTCTCCACATAGTCTCTTCCCCAGGTTACATTCCTCAGTTGTACCTTGTGTATGTCAAAATTGACACGTGCTTCTGTGGTTCCTGTGCGCTTCTTCTCAGTTTCGTTGCTGTCTTAACTCTTAAATGCTCCTCGTAGTTGCAGCCTTCACACTTTTTCAGTTAAGGTCTTCCTCTTCTATTTCACAGCAGTGACTTTCTGATTCTTCAGTTTCTGGATCAGTAGCATATGAGATGTTAGATGTATATTTCTCATATTGCGTGTTTTCTTTAGCAGGTAGCTAGCTGATCTGCCTGCTATGTTCAATACAGACAAAAATACTCCTTTGGTAGTAATATCATAACACTACATGAACAAAAGCTTATTTGTCTCTACTAGCCCCCACCCTATCTGAAAACAACTAAGTAAGATTTAATCAGTTTATCAGGATGCTGGAAGAAGAATATGGAATCAATAGCTGAGTTGCTACAAAGTGCAAAAAATACAGATGCCATCTACAGCTGTTGAAAAATAATTAAGATGTGGTTTTAGTGCATAATAAAAATACGGTGTGTGATGTCTGTGCCATTACATAGCGTTACATGTGCACCAGCTTGTTCTGACATGTAAATAAGGTAGTTTTCATTTCCTTATGAAGCTCTGTAAATAGTGCAGCATACCTGCTGATACCTTCCAAAATGAGGAAGGCGTCTGCAATTTGTGTAGATTATCATCTCCAAGTATGATGTAAACATCACTAGTGAAAAATAACACTGAGTACTCTACATAGTACACTTAGTTCTTACTTGTATTGATAAGTTAGATTCAGGACTGTCGGTAGATTATTTTTGTTAGGGATTTCTTTATTTTGAGCAATGTCTTTGGTGTAAGCCCTTTGAACCCTTTTTAATCTTTGGTGAGTCAGTCTCATTATGTAGTGGACAATGCTATGTGTTTAACCTAGTTTTTATCATTAAGACTTAATAGTGTAAGAAACTTGGCCATAGTAGTTCTAGCGGAGATTTTCTGCTGTAGTTACCTTGCAGAACTCCTATTCTGACATGGGTGCTCAACTTCCTGAGAAATTCCTCTTTCCAAGGTGTAGAAGTTACTCCAGAATAAATCACTTGGAGCATAACCTCTCGATGAGGGAAGTGGAATAACAGTTATCTTACGGAGGGATACTTTCCCAGGCTTTCGTGGTCAATATCCAGAAGGTAAACAAGTTGTAACTCATTCCTTCATCCATATATCCCTTCCAGGGTCTTGAAAACAACTGGTGGCTCTCTGGAAGATGATGGTGTAAGCATTGACAGTTTTGGGATAAAACAAATTGGTTAGACCTGTACCTTTCTGAAAATTGTTACTTGATCTGGTGTGTCTGGAGAACAAGATGTATTACACCAATGGATTTAAAATAAAAAAAAAAAAAAGCTTGCTTTTTGTAGTTAGGCTTCCATTTTTCATGCACTTATACTTGACTACATAGAGGTTTTGGAGTAGAATAAGAGAGATGATTATCTGAGTTAGAGTTTGATGTCTACCATTATCCTTGTGCTTTGGCAAATGCCTACAGTTTAAGACTCACCCTAATTTACGGTTTATCCTGAAAATTCAAAACAACCGGCAGCTTTAACAGCGATGAAAGCTAGAAGACAACTGGAATGTAACATGAGAAAATGCTTTGTTTCTAAATGCTGCATTGTAAACAAAACTGCATTAATTCAGTATGAGTTACACACAAAGTCAGGAAAGACTTGTTATCAGCAAACTGTCAATCTTATGTCTGTTCACTTGCAGGAAGCTTAAATTGGGGGGGGGAAGGTGGGAGAGTTTGACTCGCATGGATTGGGAGGTAATAAGTCTAAACCTATGTTTACATTTAAAGCAACATAAAGTTTTAAAAATGCTTTTAAAGTGTTAAATATTTGTCATATTGTAGTTTGTAAATTTTGTGCTTTCATAATTCACTGGGGAAAATGGATTCATAGGAATGAGGGAACAACTCGGGCTGAGGAAGGACAATTTCAAATCCATGAGATTTTGCAGTCCCTGGGTGTTGTGCAGATGAGGCTGGGAAGCATTTGGTGTTGCTCACAGGCACGCGTGTGCTCCTCACTGACTGTGGCCCACAGAGTCTCGGCACTTTGCGTTGCGTGGAATCTGAGCAGGAAGGAGGGAGTGCTCTGACGTCAGAATAACGTGTATGTTCTGATGGGTTGGTCGTGTCAGTAAATATATTACATAAAAAAGGTTGCCTTTAATTGAATGCCCACAGTTATGGAATAACAGAGTAGAGTCATTTCCTCCTCTGAACGCTGTGGGTGGGGAGGGAGGGTGAGAGAGACGGGCAGAGTAGCCATCCTGGTTCTCAGAGAGTGAAAGAGTCTTTGTCACTCACAGAGGACAGGAGTTCAGTGTTCTGTATTGTGAGCAGAGAGTATCGCCTTTCAGTAACGATGAGTATGGCAGATGTAAGATAACCTTGTCTTGAGCTAGGACAGTAGGAGGGACTGAGGTGACTCCCTGCTCTCCACCTTCCCCCTGAACGCTGGCTGTTTTGGATCTCATACTGAAGGCCCAGTGATCTCTGTACATGATCTGTGAGAAGCCTAGATAACCGAGCTCAAGACTATGGAGTCTGCGAGGGAGGGTAGGCATTTGTACTGGATTTGCATGGCAAGGTTTTGGTAGCAGGGAGGCTGCAGGAATGGCTGCTGTGAGAAGATGCCAGAAGCTGTCCCTGTGTCAGACAAAGCCAGTTCCAGCTGGCTTCCAGCTCCAAGATGGACCCGCCGCTGGTTAAAGCTGAGCCCATCAGTGACAGTGGTAGCACCTCTGTGATAACACATTTAAGAAGGCAGCAGCTGTGAGAGAGAGAAGCGAGAAAAATGTGAAAGTAATAGCCCTGCAGACACTGAGGTCAGTGGAAAAGGAGAGAGAAGAGGTGCTCTAGGCACCAGAGCAGAGATTCCCATGCAGCCCATGGAGAATAACAGAATGGTAGGGTTTGGAAGGGACCTCTGTGGATCATCTAGTCCAACCCCCCTGTTGAAGCACGGTCACCTAGAGCAGGTTGCACAGGACCTTGTCCAGGCAGGTTTTGAATATCTCCAGAGAAGGAGACTCCACAACCCCTCTGGGCAGCCTGTTCCAGTGCTCCGTCACCCTCAGAGTGAAGAAGTTCTTCCTCGTGTTCAGACGGAACTTCCTGTGCCTCAGTTTGTGC
>Ga0065711_1028738_pt1 | contig 39464 bp, 14 predicted proteins | sample Hoacrofraction12_FD_59098 | JGI IMG/M metagenome (GOLD analysis project Ga0065711, IMG submission 59098) | Hoatzin crop microbial communities from Cojedes, Venezuela - Epithelial fraction 12 v2 (version 2) | ecosystem: Host-associated > Birds > Digestive system > Esophagus > Crop | place... | reverse complement strand
AATGGGCACAAACTGAGGCACAGGAAGTTCCGTCTGAACATGAGGAAGAACTTCTTCCCTCTGAGGGTGACGGAGCCCTGGAACAGGCTGCCCAGGGAGGTTGTGGATTCTCCTTCTCTGGAGATACTCAAGACCCGCCTGGACAAGGTCCTGTGCAGCTTGTGGTAATACATAGAATCATAGGTTGGAAAAGACCTCTAAGATCATCAGGTCCAACCATCCAACAGCACCATTCCTACTAAACCATATCTCGAAGTGCCACATCTACACGTTTTTAAACCCCTCCAGGGATGGGGACTCCACCACCTCCCTGGGCAGCCTGTTCCAATGCCTGACCACCAAATCTTTGTCACTTTGTATTTCTAGGTCCACTGGCCTTCTTTCCGCAGTGGAAGCTGAAGCACTACGATGTTGTTGTAGGTGTTTTGTCAGCTCGACACAATCATGAACTGCGCAGTGTTATAAGGAACACTTGGTTCAAGCACCTGAAACAACACCCTGCACTGAGCCAACGGTAATACCTAGCGTTTTGTGATTTCGGGCTTTGTGAGGGAGGGGCAGGGAAAGACTATAATGCTTAAATATCTTGATTTAATCCGTGTTTTTTTTGGTTATTTTTTGAAAGGCTTTCCTTTTTTTGCTTTATTTGTGAGCATCCTGTACTCTGATAATTTTTTTATATCTGCTAAATTTTTTTATATCTACATATTAGTAATATGTAAGAATATTGCTTGTTCTGGACTGGAACTATTTTTTATGCAAGGAATAAAATGTAATTGTTCACTGCTGTTTGTTTGCTTTTGCAATTAGTTGCCACTGTTCATTAGTGATGTATAAGACTTTCCCTTTTTTGTGTTGCAACGTACACTTTGTACAGTATGCAACCTGAAGTGCTGAGTAACCCAGGATACCTGGAAGCAGGCAGGATCACATTTGGCAAGAGAGCCACAAAAACCTCTTACAACAGCCTCAGCTGTGAAGTCCAGGTTTATCTCCCGCTGCACCAGGCACACCAAACTGCTGCAGCCTGAGTGGCCAGCAGAACCCTTCCTGATGGCTTGCAGAGACCCGGCAGCCTGCCGACACCGCTGCTGTTGCTGAGAGAGTTCTGCCGCAGTTCACCCCTGCCAACGCTGTCCTCGTGACAGGCCTCGCGTCTCGGTGCCCGCCTGGCGCTGAAAGCCCCTTACCGTCCACGAATTTGGTGTCAACGTGTGGTTTGGGGTGAAGCACAGCTCCTTCAGTCGTGTAAAAATGTGACCTTTCGGAGCTTTGATGGAGTTCCGGGAGGATGTTGAGCTGCTAGGTGAAAGCGTGGGCTGCGGTGGATCCTCTCGCTCTTCGTACTGCTTGTTGTCTCCTGGCTGTAGCACAACCGTGATTGGGGCTGGAAAGAGCAACCTTTTGTTTTGCTACCAGCTGAAGTCAAGACGTTTCATTGTAACGGATAGTCTGGAGTCCTTGTTCCTCTTTTGATGCTATGTGTCTTTTATTATTTTTTTAATTGCCTTTTGAATGCAGACTATTCAAACAATCTTGAATTAATAACAAAGCCAGGCAGGGAAAGGCAGGGCTTCAGGATCCTTCAGTGTTGCCTTAGGTTTATTTCTGTTTAGTGTGCTGGCTGGCTTGAATCCCATTCCTAGCTGCCAGTCTTCCTGTGCCTTCATGATGAAATGTAAAAGGCTAATGTGGGTTTGGAATTGAGCCCCTGTGAGGGGATTGACGTGGTTGCTCTACATAGAGACCCTCATTGCTGATTTTTAAGGAGTTCAAAATCTTGGTCCTGTGAAAGACAGGCCATTGTGATGAAATAAGTTTATTTTAGGTGGAGGGAGGAGGGAAGAGAACTGGTGTTAATAAAACCAAATTATTTTAGTGTCCTTGTGAAGTTTATAATAGGTGCGCATGGTTGTGCTGTGCCTGTGGAGGACAGAGAAGACCCCTACTCCTGCAAACTTCTGAACATCAGTAACCCAGGTATAGAAATTATCTTTTAAAACTTCTCTGCTCTGAACTAGAACTAATCATCTTTCATTATGAAAGTAGTTTGGGTTGCTGAACTGAGACAGCCAGTCTTGAAAATAAATGCTGCCTAGAACTGTCTTAACAGTCCCATAACCTTCCTTTTAAGTACCACGTGCAGGCAAGAAAGTGAGAGATCTTTGTGGATGTAAGGGGAGGCCATTGACTTCTGATGGATTTGTGTTTCCTTGCCTTGGGGTACAGTCTTGCCCATATAACATACGTTTTCACTTGATCCCTGTGTAAAATGAAGTTGGGGAGAGCTGGAATGACCCGGTCCAGTGTCATATGTGAAGACATATAAGCAAGGTGCTAGAGTCTTGAGTGCCAGGAGGACTTCTGTGGTGACAAAGTGATTTCTAAGCAAGTCTGGCTGGTAGATTTTTTCAGATTCCACCTTAGAGAGGGAACGATAAAGAAATGTACCATGGGGAAAAAATGAAATGCTGCCATATAAAAATTTCTAACTAAAATTGTAAATCCTTCCTGTCACCTATTTTTTTTTTTTCCTATTTATTTTTTCTTCTTTAGTAGCAAGTTAACTAAGGACTGCATGGCACTTAAGCCATGATTCTCAATTAAATGAAACTTCTGTTCCTTTCTTTTTGAATGGCAACATCCACTGCTTAACCAGTCTCCCACGAATAAATGGTACCTCAGGGCTTAGGGAGGAGACAATGCCACAAAGCAGGCAGCTGAATTAAGTGGAGGTGGATGGCATTTTGATACATGAATAATTATTTTAATATGCTAATATACAGATATTCATGCAATCAAATAGCATTTTTGTCTTCACTCTGTGGATTTATTGTGTTTCTAATCTTCTCTCTGTGGGTACGTAGGCATTGACCTGCAATGCTGGTAGCTGGCAGATTGCTGCATCACTCTGAGCTTCTCCTTGCTGCAGTCTGCTGCCAGTTGTATTTTCTTCTTCTCCAGTGTTCCGTTATCCTTGTGCATTTGTGAGCCGTGCTAATTAATCAGAATGCTTTGCATGTATCTAATGAGCTTTGTGTGTATCCAGTTCAAGAACTATGAAGTCTTCTCACATGACCTCTGCCTTTTCTTCTTCATGCAGTTTTGAATCAGGAAATTGAAGCGTTCGGTCTCCCTGAGGATGTACCTTCTGTGCTATCCGAAGACAGAATTGTCAGTGTGAACTTCCGTGTACTTTACCCCATTGTCATTACCAGCCTTGGGGTATTTTACGAGACTGATGGGGTGGGATTCCAGAGGAACATCACTGTAAAACTCTACCAGGCAGAACATGAGGTAGAGTATTGTAGTTATCTTTTGAAAGTGGACTAAATCTTATTGTCTGTTTGTTGTGGATGAAGTTCTTATAGAAAGCAACATGCTGTGTTGATGATTTAGAAGAGGAGTACTTAATTGTCAAGCATATGAATAACATTTTTCTTCTGTTGCATTGTGAATTCTTATTTCACAGATATCTAGACACACATACACGCACGCAAACAACTGAAAAGGTGAAATTCACAGCGCTAGAAGTTAAATGCCCTTTTGAAAGAGCGCTTATGTTTAATTCCAAGACACAATGTTGATTGCATTTGCAGTTCTAAAGTATTGACAGGTATTAAGGAATAATAAATAAACTGCTGAGTTATTTAAAACACCTGTGCAGAAAGACACATCTGGTGCCTTCAAGCAGAGGGGTGCAGGACAGCTGTAAGTTTTTCTTGTTTGTCTTCTGGCAAGACATTTTGAGATTTCTAGAAACTGTTATAATTTACAGGTATTATTTATAGGTCATAATCAAACTTCACTGATAATTTCCCCCCACTCCCAAGCTGTTATGGGTTTGGTAGAATAGCTTAGTACTAACCTGGATGGAAAAAATCACTGAGCATGATTGTTGCATTTGGTATATTGCATTTATCTCTACCAATAACTTGATAGGCCAATTTCAAGATTTCTGGCTATGCTACAGTAGAAAGAATTTTAAATTTAAGCTAATAATTTAAAAGTATGTCTTTTATGATGAACTTCCAAGGAGTTGGGTTTATGATAGAAAAAAAAAAGTGTACTGTAATTGGGTTTATGTTGGCTAAATGGTAGAATTCTAAATGTTGAGAGCCTTATAACTTGATCTGCATTAGCTTTTTCCTTCCAGTGAAGGAGAAAAATGAGTATCATGGGAGTGCTTAGGGACTGTTTTCTGAAGATTGCGAGTCTGGCAATGCAGCATCTTTGTCGTTTGTTGTTCTCTAAGAGCTGTTTGGTGGCCTACGTGATATAGTAGCAATTAAGTTTTAGGGGTCAGCATCCTCTGTTGCAATTAATATTAGCCAGGTAGTTAAACAGAAGATAGAAAATCTGTAGACTGGGAGATGAGTGTGAGCCTTCCAGATGATGTGCTCTGTTGGCTGGGTTCCAGCTGAACTCGCACTCTTGTTCCATTGTGGCTTGCTTCCACCGTGTCGATCCAGCACTTGAAATCTGTGGAGTCTGTGAGACCACTGCAAGAATAAAACTTTCACTAAGTTTTATACAATCAGTAAGCCTCTTTCTGTTGTAACTAACCGAGATGGTCAAGATGTACATAATCTCACAGCACTTTTAATGAGTGGTTGGTTTGTTTGTTTGTTTTCTGTGTTCGCAGGAGGCTCTCTTCAGCGCTCGCTTTAGCCCACCAAGCTGTGGGGTGCAAGTGAACAGGTTGTGGTACAAGCCCGTGGAGCAGTTCATTTTGCCGGAGGTATGTGCTGTGCTGGAGCTGCCTGCAGTTCTTTGAAGTCAGTCGGAGAGACTGACTGAGAAAAGTGGCCTTTGCTTGAGGCAGAAGAGGGCGAGTTAAAAGCTCTAGTTGAGGGGGATACGCTGAAATCCAGAATTTCTTTTTCACCATTATCAACAGTAGTTACAAAGCAAAAATACAAATTGATTGAAAAATTACATTGGCAAATAGTAGCAATTTCAGAAACCTTTTCAGTTTCTGAGTGAAAATTGTACCTGCTTCGTTGTTGTGGGAGAGTTTACCGGAAAATGGGACGCTTCTTTCTCCCTCCTGTTTTTTTAAGTCTTGTTTTCAGGTACACAAGATCGGGAGGGGAGGATGGCACAGGTTCCTAGGGAAAAGAGGTTTCTGCTTCTGATGTCTTAGACGTAACAGCAAGATATTGTGTGTTACATGCGCAACGACAGTATTAGTTGAATAGTTGTCATCAGGAAGCGCTTACTTGAGGGCTGCTGAAATTTTGCTTATTCCTTTTCTGGCAGCACCAGTGAGGAAATGTTTATTCATTGAACCGTGCAAGGAAACAAGAGTCAAAACCTCAGGAAGATCTGTAGCAGAGTCTGTCTGTGATATACTGGATGGAGCAGGTGGTGCACAGAAGACTGACATTTGGGGTTTGGAAACCTGTCACCATCCTGTGACTGAAGTGGGTTTTTTCTTTGGTGGTTTGCTGTTTGTTTTTTGTTTTTTTAAGTGAGTGCCCCGCAGAAATTTGGGAAGAGGCTGCTTTTTGGGCAGTAATGAAAGTGTTAGTGTTCTTGCTTGTCCTGAGATACCGTTAGCTAAGCTAACGAGGCAGGGTCTGAAGTCTTTTTTGTTTTTTGGGGGGTTTTTTTGTTTTGGATTTTTTTTTAACCCTCTTTGGGACTGGAGATGCTGTCCAAGAGTAGGGTTTTGGTGTAGGGGTGTAGAACCTACTTGTGGCTGCTTAGGAAGGATGGTGATTAAACACAGAAGGAAGAAAATATAGGTAGGAAAAAAAACTTGTTAGAGTGAAGGTTTAGTGAACACAGGTTGACTCAGAGTGAGAACTGGAGTTCAGCAGACCCTCTCCGGTCCAAGGAATGGTTCCCGGTGGACCAGTGATCTCTCACTAGGTATGTCAGCTGCCATTTTAGGCTGTTTCCCTTCATTTAAGTATTCTCCTGTACGACTGGATCCTTGCTGCTGTTTGTGTAAGTTGCCTTTTGATCTTGGTTGTTTCGTTATGCAAGAAATGAAGAGTTTCATGAAAGAATGGAGCAAGAGAAGACTGAAGGGGGAGGGCAGGACATTTGGGGCCAGTTTAACCCCTGATTTATTCCTCTGGCTCTGTAAGAATTAATCCATTTGGAAACCTGCTCCTTTTAAAGGGGAATCTGCAGCTGAGTAATAGGTTTATCATCTTAAACAGTTTTTACTGAACACTATGCAAGTTTGTTTTGCTGGCAGGAGAGCTTTCAGGTGAGCAGACCTCTTGCAGTGTTTTGTGTATATGTTTTGACAATCTAATTTGATACAATTTAAAAAAAAATATTGGTTACCCAGTAATTTGGTAGTGTAACTTGTAAGTCTTTTCCTGGTAAGATTTTGTTCCGAGACCTTAATATTTAAGGCAGTTGTAATTCTGTTATAAATGACTGCATTTTTCCCGAAAGGCAGATGGGAAGTATTTCATTTAGAAAGGGGATAATAGTATTCATATATTTCTTTGTGTGGGCTTCCTGAATCTGATACGTGCCATGCGCTGAATGCTTGCAGGATAACATGTTGTTTCTAATGTAGATTAATAGGGCTTACGCACAGCATGTAGTCTCCTGTGATACTTAGGATGCTGCACCGTACGAGATGATTCAGAGGAGATAGAAGGCCCACGTGCTCCTGTCTACTTGTTTGAGAGCAGTAAATTTAGTGAACTGTTTAATTGTCACAAGGTGGTTTCTGAGACAGTATCTGTTCTCTGCCTTTCCACCTTCAAGAAGTAATGGATTGTACAGAGTGCTGAAGAGCTTCGTTCATCTTCCAGCTGAAGCGCTGCTCTTTCTGCTCGTCTTGGGGAAAGGCAGGGAAAGGTGGCATTAGAACAAGCATCTGGCAGGCCAGATTGTCAAAGACAGAATCGATCATTCAGCTTTGGAACGACCGGAAGCGCAGAAGAGCAGAACCGCTAGCAGAAGACTAAAGCTCGCGCAGGGGCTCTTACAGCCGAGTCTTGGCAATGTGCTTATTTTAACAGAAAGCCGCGGGCTGCTTGCATGGAAATGGTACTGTGCATACTCTGTCTTACTAATGGGAGAAACAGAAAGCACGGTGCTGTTTAACGTTAGGAGAGGAGCTTGGCAGGGCTGCATTGTGTCAGTACACCTGTTCGGTATTCACTGTAAATGCCACTGCGCTCTGGCAGCAACAAGGCTGGAATTTAGATGGGGAAAAACAGATGATGTCGTCTCAGGTGTGCCACTAATGTTTTGCTTCAAGCACTTTGAGACCTCGGCTTTCATTAAGCAGCTTAGAGTAAGAATAGCTGAAGGCTGAAGTCTTTAGGAAATTTGCTTACAAGTCTCTCAACCTGGAAAATAATGATGGTTTGCAGCCTTAGAACACCTTGCACTGAGCTTCACTGATAATAACTGATTAAGACTCTTGGTACATGTTTGAAGTTGATATCAGCAACAGTGGTGAGGATTTTAATGTTTCTGGTTGCTGAGGAGTGAAAGGATTCTTAGGCGCACGAAACAACTGACCAAAGGCCTTGTCTGTAAACAAGGCACAGGAGGGGGCTCAGAGCCCAGTCTCTACAGCAAAAAACACTGGAAAGGGAGATGACAACCTCCGCAAACAGAGCAACTGAGCATGTGGGTTTTGCTGTGTGGGGCGTTCAGGGCTCCTGCTGCTGAAAAAAGTCTGAGTAGTGGTCTGTTTCTTCGATAACTGACAGGTAATTAAACAAACAAGGGAGAGGTATTGGGTGTGCAAGTCAGGCTTGAATCAACACTGACTAGCTCCGTTGTTAAACTATAAAGCTGGCATTATAAATAATAGATGGGAGACTTGTGAAATACACAGCTGTCATTAAATACCAAGGCTGCTGCAGATGTTAAGACCTCCTGCTAGAGGAAAGCAAAGAACTGAGCTGAACTCTAAGCTGGGCCTGATGGTGCGGCAGTAACTGGGGAGTTCCTGAAGGAGGTTTCTGGAGTACAAGGAAGCTGAAATGGGGCAGAGCTGAGAGGTTACTACAAGTAAACAGACTTTCTACAACAACAGAGATGCATCTGCAAATAGTTGCAACAAGTTGGTTCTCGGTTCCAAGGTCCACACTAGCTACCAGTGTTTTTCCTGTGAAATTGGGAGAAACAAAAATGGAATGTGCTCATCTAGCAGTCAGGAGTATAACAGCCCTACAACTACTCTCTACTACCTTGTCATAGGGGTGAAATTGCTTTGAAAAAAATTAAAAATACAATGCCACCAGTACTTTTACCTGTACGACATACCACTTGTCCCTTTGCCAGTTCTCAGGGGTCTTCGGGAAGGTCTTACATAAAATGGCTGAGAGTTGGACTGTTAGGTGAATTAGTTTCCAGCTGAGATGAAATGCCTTTAAATGCAAGAATTCACACACACACACACAAACCATGGAGTGACATAACTTAAATTGGCAGTTAAAACCAGAATATTTTTAAGATATTCACTTGTCTTTTTTAATTCCTTTCCTTACCTGCCCAGATGTGAGGTCAGAGTTCTGTGACTCTCCTACAGTAGCTTGCGAGAGCTTTGCCAGGGTAGAGGTGGCCATATTTTCCTTTGAGTTTTGCTGAAGTCAGGATCGAGTCTCTGATCTCTGGTTTTGGCAGATAACTAAAAAGCAGCACTTATTTCCAAGTCTGTTTTAAAGTATTCTCTTTGTAATGCAGGATTTTATAGTTGGCTTTTAAAAATTCACTTCATGTCACCTTTAAATGCCATCTTAACGATGTTACAAAGCCAAAGCCTTTTAGACTTGACTTCTGTTAGAAGCTGAATGTTCCTAGTATAGAGATTCAAGATTAGCCTTAAAAGCATGATCACGTGTTACTGAGTTTCGCAGATGTATTTCTTTTATGTGTAACTTATTTTTATTGAAGTGTAGGTAAAACATCTGTGTTGTGCATTCAAGCTGTATGTTGCATAAGGTTGGCTATTTTAAAATAAAAAACCCCAAACTGTTTGATTTTCATCCTTTGAAGTCTTTGAATATCTGCATAACAGCGTTTTGCTCTCTTCCCAGAGTTTTGAAGGTACCATTGTGTGGGAAAGCCAGGATCTTCAGGGCCTTGTGTCGAGAAACCTTCATACCGTGATGGTGAATGATGGAGGGGGTGTTTTCAGAGTCATTACAGTGAGTCACCTCACCTGCCCTTCCACCACGTTGCTGTTTTTCCTAGAAGTTTTGGGTGTTTAGCATTTTGCCTTCCTGTGTTTCTCTGTAAATCGTTAACTCAGTTGGGCTTCTCCTGTTGTCTCAGAGGGGAAGTTCGCCTTGCCTGGGAAAAGGACAAGGTCATGCAAAAAAATGTTGCCAGTGAGTGGCATTTTCTTGTATTTTGAAGGGAGTGAAGTTCACCTCTTGTCTTTGTCAGGTGTGAAGCAGTGTCAGTGTATCAGAGACGGCAAAATGTGGGTCTTCAGTTGTGTGCTAAAATCCCAATCGATGGGATTAAGCCTGTTTTTTGCTTTTTGGCAGTGTGTTGCTTTTTCTGTCAAAACATTGCTGCTTAAACATGATGTGCTGTTGTATGTTAGCCAGAATAACTTTACGTTTGCTCGCAACTTCAAAACTAGTTCTGTAAAAATTTCAGTGGCACCACTAATTTTAGGTGAAACCTCAAAAAATACCAGTAAACTTTACAGTTAAAAGTTTTCGTCTTTCATTATTCAGGTACCTAAACCAGAAGAGCTTTAAATTAATTTCATTCTCAGTTGCCACAAAACTTCACACCTTAAAAATCACAGGGAAAAACGCATCAGTAAGAAGAGATGAACTGATTTGTTTCTTTCCATTAATCTGTCTCTGGCAGGCAGGGGAAGGGTCACTGCCACACGAACTCACAGAAGGTGTGGAGGGCATAGCAGGTGGTTTTATCTACACTATTCAAGGTAAGTCTGCAAAGCGCAGCCTCACATATGATGTTGTGGTAAAACAGGAACTTTAAATAACATTTCTGAAGTAAAATTCATGCTATCTCTATGAACTTGGTCAAGTGAGTTTTGTTTTAGTAGAAACAATTAATTTCTTTCTGGTTTTTTATGCCTAATGTCAATGTCCTGATATGGTTTCTTTGCTTGCTCTTTGTCAGCCACTCTAATTGACTTGCATGTCTTTGTATTAACAGAAACACCATTTTTAGCTAGAATTTCTTCTCTGTCCTGTTTCTTGTTACCCAGACCGAAGTTAAAAAATGTTGTGCATGTGGGCCTCAAGAAATCTTTCCCTCATGATTTTCACATTTTTTCCAGCCCTGCTACTTTTAGAAGTACTGGGTCATCATATTTAACTACTGACACAGTGACTACCTAGCATAGCCTGCTTTTCCACCTCTGTTTTTGCTGGTTGACACCTATTCAGCAGGGTGTTCGCAGACCCTATAGCAGTCCTGTCCAATGCCTAAGAAGTTGGCCATATAGCACTAGAGTTGATGTATTCTTACCAGTCCACCATAGTCAACATACAGAGTGACTTTCAGAGCGCTGTTCCTGTGTGTTTGTGTTTTTTGGGCCTGGCAGATATAAATTGGGCAGTCCTCTTGTCTTCTCACCTGTGTAGAAGCCTAAGCAGAGGTGTGCTAAAGCCCTTCTGTCCTGTTTGTCAAAAAGTTCTTCAGTACCACAAACTCTCTCCTTACCAAGAAGTTCAGTACTATTGCAGTCAGTTATGTGATGAAATTTAGCAGGGACTACTTATGCTACATCAAAGCAATGCCAGTCTGATTATATTTAGGATTTTTTGTTTGTTTTGGAGTTTATTTTTTAGTGCTAGATATGCATGCTTAGGAGTAACTGATGTAACAGTTGCCTTTTTACTCTATCGGTAAGAGTAATAGTGAAGTCCTGGACAGCTCTTTATATTAAAGAACCTTAAAAAGTTGAATCCTTTTATTACTGAAAAGGAAGAGAATGCTTTTTTACTTTAAACTTGGTGTAATCTGTATCAGACCTTATGCAAAAATGTATTTCTTTGTTGTTATGCAATGTTTAACGTTTCATAGAAAATTTTAAATTAATTGTAGGATTTTCGTAACTCCATTGTTGAACACTTCTTCAGATTCATTTTGTCAGTATGTCGTGTATGATCCGAGAGAAACATGTGAATTCCTATGTAGGTGTGCATCTTTGTTTAATGATGGGTGCTGCTTCTTTCAGAAGGTGATGCTCTTTTAAAAAGCCTCCATACTCGCCCAGAAAGGTTTACAAGTCACATAAAAAATCTTGAAAAAGAAGACGCTTTACTGAAGGAAGAAAGCAGTACCTATGATGATATTGTTTTTGTAGATGTTATTGACACTTACAGAAATGTTCCCGCCAAGCTGCTGAACTTCTACCGATGGTAAGTGGAAAAGAAAGTATTCTCTCATAGGAATGTTGCTGTTTGTAGTGCAGGGTGATCCAGCATGTTACGTTCTCTGTATGAAATACATACCTGACATTATTTAATTCATGGAGCTGTATTTCTCTCTCACAATTTTGGGGGCACGTAGTGAATAAAATGACAGGATCTGTCTGTCTCGAATGCTGACCCTTGGTGCCTCAAGTAAGCACGAGCTGACAAGACAGGCTTCTGCTCTAAGGGTGCAGGTGTGAAAATCTTTCTTTTAACACGCTTCTGACTGAAAACTAGCAACTTTAGTCTTTTGAAGGGTGACTTTTGGCCTGCTTGTACACTTAATGTTTCAGTTTGAGGCCATTGTCCTGTCACTGGGCACCACGGAAAAAAGCCTGGCTCCGTCTCTCTACACCTCTGGGTACTGATACACATTGATGGGCTCCCCCCCCGGAGCCGCCCCTGCTCCAGGCTCAGCAGTCCCAGCTCCCTCAGCCTTTCCTCACAGGAGGGGTGCTCCAGGCCCCTCCTCATCTTGGTGGCCCTTTGCTGGACTCGCTCCATCCAGTATGCGCGTGTCCCGCTGGTACTGGGGAGCCCGAGGCTGCGCGCTGTACTCCAGCTGTGGCCTCGCCAGGGCTGGGTGGAGGGGAAGGGTGGGATGCTGGTGTACGGGGGGGATGGAAGGCTGAGAGGGAGACTTTTCACAGTGTGTTACATTGTCTGTGGGGAATCTAATAAGTTATTACCTCTGATTTGCAGTTCTTTCCATTGCTCTGAGACAACTGTTTCAATTAATTGACGTTGCTGCGGCATAAGGAATATAGCTGACAGTTTCAGTTGCTTGCAAGATTATGCACTTATTTAACAAATTTCATGGTTATGAATGTAGCTGAAAAGCTGAACCATGCTTTTGGTTTTGAAAAGGGAGTTTAAATGTCAAGACTTAGATCTTTGTGTTCATTTCTTACAAGTTAGCAAATTTTTCAAGATTTAGCTATAAAAGGCTTAAGAAAAATGCCTTTCTTGTTAAATTACCCTTAAAGCCAGTGTTTGTTAATTGACTAAGGAATAATCCCTAGAATCTTAAGCTGCTTTGGTTATTTTACAAGTGACAGATACTCAGCTATTTCAGCCAGTTAAAGATTACTGTTTTCATATCTGAAGGGTGCTTTACTGAGGACGAGTAAGTACCAAGTGGTTTTCACAGATGTTTCTTAGAGCCTGCTAGGGCTGTACTGCCCTTGAACTGGCTGTCTCACCCTGAAGGGCAGTACTGACATGTAGCCGCCGGCTTTTAGAGGCTGTGCTGCCATCGTCAGCAGGGGTTCAGATCCTTCTGAGGTCACCACCGTTTAAGATGGATTCATTAGTAAATCTACCATCTGTCCTGGAGAACAAAACTTCCAGTTGGTTTTCAGCTCATACACAAATCCACGCTGTAGGATTGTAGGATGCAGCTGTGTCTCCCTTCTGTAGGGCAAGCAGTCGGCCTTGGGCAACAGGGAAAACAGTTAAAAGTCAAGGGTAGGACAGATGTTCCTTCCCTCTTCCTCCCCCTCTGCTTCCCAGCAAACCCTTGCGGAGTGTTCTGTTGTGTAACTGTCATTTGTGGGCTGCAGCTCGGCGTCTCGTAACTCTTCTCTTTGGCTACAGGACAGTTGAATCAACGAGTTTCGAGCTGTTGCTGAAGACAGATGATGACTGTTACATTGATTTGGAGGCTGTTTTTAACAGGATAATGCAGAAAAAATTGGACAGGCCAAACATTTGGTGGGGAAAGTGAGTTATTTTTTTGTAACTTGTCTTTAAGAGATACCATGTCTTTAGTGAACGGTGTACTGCTCTGTTTTCATGCGGGTTCCCCTTTTCTGCCTCTGGAAGGCAGTTATAAAAAGCAGGACTTTTGTACGTGTAGAACTTTGAATCCCAGAACACAGAAATCGATCCTTTACAATAGCTCTCCAGAGTGTGCCTTTACGACGAGGTGAACTTGCTGAATATCTTTGCTAGTTTTAAAACGTGTTGTGTCTGTCTTTGTCGTGGTGTTTAAGTAAATAGAAGTATTCTAGCAGTAAAGTTAAAAAGTTAAAAGTACATACCAGAATTGCAAACGTTATTTTTCTTAAGTCACTGTGATTTTTCTGGTGGGCTTGAGGAAAGAGTTGGCCAAACCAGCATCTTTTCTGTAACTCTGTGGAGAACTTTGTGTAGGGGTGACATCTTCAAGTGTGAATTCGCCAGCAGTCACAGTCTTCAGGTAAGGCAAGTGTGAGATGTAGCGAACAACGCTGAAATCACTATAGAAGTATGAAATGATGAGCAGAGCAGCTGCCACTCAGTCTGGAGGGGGTTGCACCCTTCCTGCTGTGCCTCACTGGAGTGGAAGGTACTGAGTCTGAAGTGAATTCAGGCATCAGATGTGACTTTTAGCTGCTCGGTGCTTTAACATGTCAGCTTCAGCTGTGAACACGTGGAGTCTGGTAACAGATCTGCCACGCAGCTGTAATTCCTCCCTTACGGGGCTGTTGGCTGAGGTGACAGTGTTAGTAGCTCACTACAGCTTTTAGCTGCTCCTGACTGGATTCAGCAACACTCGAACCCGTTTGCAAAAAGGGGGAGAACCTGCTGCGTTGACACAGTTATGCCACTTAGCTGCGAGCGCCTGAAGTAGCTGTAAGGCGCGAGGAGCACCGGCCTGCTCCAGAGCAGGGAGCCCGACGCAGCAGCCTGACCGCATCGTAGTGCTGCACGGCGCGGCGGCGGCAGCGTGTTAAAGCTTGCCACGCCACGCTGCCCGGGGATGGGAGGCTGTGCAGGCAGAGCGCTGCTGGCCTTCTGCAGGCCTCCACCTGGAGAAGAGTCGCACTTTCAGTCGTTGGGTCGGACTGGCTGCGTGCCCTAGAGAAATAAGGCTAGGAATTATAATTAGGATCACCTTCTGCTTCTCCGTCTTAATATTGTTTATTTATCAGTGTTATTTAGTTGTTAGCAGTGTTGATAGGTTTCACAGAGGGCTTTGTATAAACATCTCATGTCTAACATGGTCTTCAGTTTCAGACTAAATTGGGCAGTTGACCGAACGGGGAAATGGCAAGAGCTGGAGTACCCAAGTCCTGCATATCCAGCCTTTGCTTGTGGGTCCGGCTACGTCATCTCCAAAGACATTGTTCAGTGGCTGGCAAGCAACTCTGAAAGATTAAAGACGTACCAGGTAGTAAAGCGTTGGTTCAGTTTTTCTGTCTTAAACTGGTCTGGGGAGCAGCATGTGGTTACTGGGTGAGCTGGAGAACACATTGCTCAGGCATTAGTGCTGGGTTCTCCTAGTGGATGCTGGCTTTTGGTCGCTATGCGTAACGTCTGTTCTAGGTCAAAGCAAAACTGTTTTGGACTGAGAACCTCTGGAGGTGTAACCTTGGTTTTTGCACTGTCTTCTTTTGAGAACAGCGTATTATCACAGGAAAGCTGGGAGGATTAATTTAACACCTCTAAAACAGTCAGACATAGGTTTTTGTAGTTACCGTTTTTTACTGCTGGTACACGATGCAACTTACTGTAGTTCACAAAGTCATGCTTTGTGCCTTCCTGGTGCTAACATCTGTCTTGATTTTAATGTGTTGTCTCAGGGTGAAGATGTGAGTATGGGCATCTGGATGGCAGCTGTAGGACCCAAGCGATACCAAGTAAGTCTGAAGAACTTGGAAGGAGAGAACATGCCTGTTGCTCCAAGTAGCACAAAATAGAGGAAATGTTTTTTCTTTTAAAAAAAAAGAATTGAAACAGCTATTGCATTGAAATTCAGAGGATGCTTGTTAAAATGTATTTAAAAGAAAAACCACACAACCCCCACGAACCCCCGCCTCCCCCATCCCCACCCCCTGTTCAGTTCTCTGAACGGGTCTAGCAGATCCGAGGGACGCGCACCTCCAGCTGGTGACAGCTGTGCGCAAAGTTTGTTGCTAGAAACAGTGAAAACCTGATTTCATGGAAGTAAAGATTATTGAAGACCAAATTCTTTATAACAAAAACTACTGAAATGGTTCTCTCTCGAACAGGATAGTCTCTGGCTGTGTGAGAAGACATGCGAGAGTGGCATGCTGTCTTCCCCCCAGTATTCTCCACAGGAACTGAGCGAGCTCTGGAGATTAAAGGAGCTGTGTGGAGATCCGTGTAGATGCGAGGAAAGATGATGGACTTGCCTTGGAAAACAGGGTAGCATATCATGATGATGAAAACGTGTACATTTGGATTCATTCTTTAAACAATAAGGAATATTAAGGTATCTTTTAATGTTGGGTTTCAACTAAAGTATATTTGCACATCCCTTTTGATAATTACAAGTGGACTGATGCTACTCATTTTCTATAGCATAGATGTTGGTCTGACAAAAACCAAAATGTTTAAGATAAAAAAATTTCCTTTTTATATAAAGTCAAAGACCTACTTATAATTAATAAATGCACATAAGAATGCCAACTAGCCTGTCTGTTGTAAATTAAAGTACTACTGATTTAACTCGGTATGGAGCCGTGCCAGGATCCAGTGCAGAGCTGTGCTGGGCCCCAGCGTGTCTGGTAAGTCTCGCTGCAGCAGGTTCTGTGCTCTCAGCTGTGCGGGGGCTGGGACAGCTAGGAGGGGTTAGGATTTACTTTTAGTTGCTTTATACCACTGTCACCCTAGACAAAAACAGTATCAAAGTTTGCTTATACCAAATGTTGAAGTACTGCAAACTTGGCATGATTAGGCGCGATTTCTTATAGCTTGATGTGTTATTAGATATGAATCTGAGGGTACACGAGTGAAAGAGGAACAGCACGCTAAAGAATGTAAAATAAATAGCAATGCCTTGCAGTATGCCGAGAACTTATTTATACAGTGGTATGTTAATGCTGTAGGGTAGAATAAAGGTCTGTCAGATTTTTGACCTTAAATAGTCTAAGGCTGTCTAGATACTTCTACAGTTACTGCTGGTTTATTTTTGTTTGCTTTAAGGTCTTTGGAAGTAGGTGAAAACAAAAAGAGCAAGTAGCCTCTTTCATTGGAGCACTAATTTTGTCCTATAATAAGCAAAGAGATCACGAGTAAATCATGTACTCAGTTCAGTAAAACAAATTCTCACTGTTGCAACAGGAAGGTAGTATAAAATCTTGGCAAAAGTTGCCTTGGTTTTTATTTAATTGAAATGTTGAAGCACTGTTTGGTATCTCTCCAGTAAGACAATTCAGCCAAAAGCAAATGCTTTCATGGTGACTGACGATGAAGTTTAGGAGCTGAAGGTACTGCCGTGTAGCCCTCTGGTGCCACGTATGAAATTCCACCTTCTCCCATCCGTGTCTTCAGGCACAGGTTGTCCCTTCCACCTGCCGGCAGTCTGTAATCTTCTGTGGTGGCTTTTCCTTTGCTCTATCAACAGAGCCCCTTCTTACCACCGTACTAACACGCAGTCTCCATTTTCTATTGAGTAAAACTGCAAAGGCTTTAAGTCATTGTCTAGTTCAACTTCTTTTCCTTCCAGCTAGAATAAGAAAGGAGAAAAACCTGATCAGACTTAAACTGAAATCTGTTCCTGTAAACCAAATATAGACCAGGCAGCTGCAGTCAGGGAGGCTCTGTCATATTACAGGGAAGAAATTAGGTCCTAAATCACAGCGTGAAGACTGCCCTCCTGAAGTGAAATCTATTTCATTAGGTAGTATTTTAGAACATGCTATTGACCTTTAGCAGCATGCGGTGTTTTATTGTTGAATTACCTATTTTTAACTCACTTTAGAACTTTCGTAGGATAGTTTCAGTTCTGAACCAGGAATTTTAAGTAGGCGATAGAGCAATCCTTTGACCCTCTGAATAGTCATAGACTCTGTCAAGGGGAAAGAAAGAAAAGTTATTAGCAAAATGCCGCTACCGCTGAGCTGTAGCGAAGTACCAGTGTTCCACCTACACTTGCTTCCAGCAGCAGTGAAAGGCTGTATTGCTGCTTCCATTCTATACACTGCAATAATGTCTTTTGTACCTGAAACTGTACCTGCTGATATCAAATTGAAAAAGGTTCCATCGCTGGTGGATGGGACGGGATATGCTACTACGGTTTAAGTGCTTTGATCCCACAGACCAAATTAGTGTTACGGCTTCATAATTTACCTTTTTTGAGTTTGCATTTATTAAATGCTAAACTAAGTGACCTTTGGGACACGTACCAGTCAGGTTCTGACTACTTGCATCTGGCGACTGGTCCTTGAAGTTTTCATCACCAGGAATTGGCTTTCCCGGCACAAATACACAAACGTCACTGTGGAACTAGTGCCATTCTTAGAAATGGTACTGCATTAATTAGTCCCAAACAAATTGCCAGCAGAGTTGTAGAGTGCTTTATATTATGAAGTCAGTTACACGAAGGGGTATTTTTTGTAATGGATCTTGAATGACTAAATGTAGTTTGTTCCAGAGGCGATACCTGTGTTTGCAATAGATATACTCAGTATTTTGGTTGAACTTTCACTTCTTTTGAAGCTTTATCTAAAGGCACAGCAATAGTGAGTTATTCCTGTAATACCACATTGTACTCAGACAAATATTTTTCTATCAAACATTTTTGTAAAAGCTGTATCTATCTGATTTTATGCAACTTGTGATAATAAATGTGATTTTTATTTTAGAATAAAGCTTGAGTAAGTCTCTTCTCTCAGACTCCGTTCTGACACATCTTTCCGAACATCAGTTTGAGTTAGAACAAAGTCTGTTCATTCTAGTCTCACTACGGGCCCTTAAACTTCAAAAGACAAAAGCTGATACAGGTCTGAATTAGTTTCTAAGTTAACGTGTTAGGTACTAGACCTCAGTATCTAGAACGGCAGACTACATAGCTGGCTTTTACAGCTTCGTGCTCTTGTTATTTGGTTAGACACATCCACCAGATTTCACAGCAGTTAACGAGCCTCTGATTGCCTTGGACACATTCATCATGAAACCAGCAGCAGCGGTAGTAAGACAAGCATCAACTGTCTATCCTTGAGCTGGCCTGAAAGTCAGTATGAAGGTCAGAAAAACAATGACTTTTTCAAACAATTTCTACCTTTGTCATTTCCTTATATGACAGAGTCTTCAGAGGGAAATCGGCAGGAGCTGACAAAGCCAGAGGCAGCTGCCATTCTTTAACAGAGTTATTTGAAAAGGATCTACAAATCAACCGCTAAAACAAGAGCCAAGACTTCTTACCTGGTAGCTTTTTCTCTACTGGCTTCTGTTCTGGTTTCTCAGGACATTTAATTGTCAAAGCTTAAGGAAGAATGGTGAGGTGTTAGTGAATGAATGTCAAGCCCTGTTCTGTCAGGAGCACAGAGTCTTTCTGGTCTGCTTTTATTACAAATTATTTCCCCTAGCTCAGCCTGATCTTCTAAAAAAAATGAGGTTGCAGCCTGCACTTAAGCAGCTAATATAGCATTTAGTCATTCTCTGAAGAATTAGAAGTAATTTTATTAATCAAGTTTTTATTAATCTTTGGTAAGTTAGGGAAAATATTTTAAAAGTGCCTCCCTAATAAGCAACATGGGCTTTCTGGCCAAAAGGAGTATCTACCAAAAAATACTTAACTAGTTAACATTTTAAAATAACCTGCAGTAGCATGGAAACTGCCTACTCGGTTTAAAGCAGGTTTTTGACCCTCAATATCTTGTAAGCACTGTACAAGCACATTTTAAGGAAGTTATTAACCTAATTCTTTCACAAAGATTAAAAGACTCCTCCTTAAAAAAAGGTTTTGATTATGTCTAGCCAACTAGAGTCCTTGTTCTATTTAGTCTTCCACCTAAATGCATTAGAATGTAATGCCTTAATATTTTGCACGTGGAGTGAAAAAAAGGTTCAGTTCTTCTATCAACTGGCAACAAAGCTAAGGGAGTTTGTACGTCTGTGATGTAACCTAGTTTAAATATGTAGACAGCCCCGACTACCAAAGCTATCCCTATGTTAAGATGCTATTAAAAAAAAAAAAAGTCAGAAAACAGTGCAGGTATTGAGGTTAAAAATCTCAACTTCGTCTGCAGAGAAGCCATCAGTGTCGGAATGGAGTATTGATTACTCTCCATTAAGTCTTAATTGAGTTAAAGGGGGAAATGAGCAGCACAGAAGCAGGTATCTACTCACTGCTACAGTGTGGAGAAGCAGAATTATGAGCTGCAACGCCATGACACCTTCAAGGCTTTTGAACCTTTTGTTCTCCATATACACCCCAGAAAAACTAAGGCCATAAAATATTTTAAGTGCAGCAGGAAGAATTTTGGCCATTTCTGGCCACTTACTCAGCAGCTGATTTTTCAGTGTCAAAGGCTGTCGTCCCTTCAGCTCTCCTTCTTCAGGTGCCCCGTATTCTGCGTGAAGGAAAGCACACATAGAGAGGAACCTGGCAAAGACAAACTCCACAGCAGCCTGAAGAGCACCGCGGTGTTAGCTCACCAGGGGCTGGGCTTTCCTGAGGCAGCAGGAGCACACGGAGAAGTAGCCAGGGGAAGGGGAGGAAACCGAAGAGACTGAACTAGTGCTGCCGCAGTGCCAGAGGGCAGGAAACGCTCATTTGACTGCACTTGTACTTACTGAGACAGAGCGATGGGTATCTGGGGTGGGCAGCAAGAAATTCTTCACTTGGTTTGTTTTTGTCTGGGTTCGAATTCCCACCGGCTGCTAACCAGTCATTGCCAAATATTTTGCGATAATCAAGCTCTGCTCCTTTTCTTTCAGCGGGAAGGATCTGTACTGACGCAGGAATGGGGCATAATATAATTATACAACTTTCCACAGAAGAAAATCTAATTAATGACACCGACTCCTTGCTGTTAGGTGTGCATTATGTTTTAATACTACCAAGACTCTTACAAACCCTGTTGGCAAGCACTGCCCGATCCATATATTCAGGACATTTTAAAGCCATTGATAATCTTACAGCCCCTACCTCCAGGTACTGACTAATCCACGCACGAATATCTAAGCAAAGATGTTACCGTACGTGATGACACAAGGATGTTTTTTGTAACTACGCAGCAGCTGCTGCTTCTGCTCTCTTTTTTATGACAAACATCTGCTGAAAGTTTGATTTGGTTTAGATGATAATGCTGTTTTCCTATTACAGAAGGCTCGTGTTACAGCCACGGAAACAGATTTAACTACGCCACTGCTTCTGTTTTCTGGCCAGTCTATGTTTTTTGTTAACAGTCCTGCAACTTCAGCACCACTTGGGCACTTGAAAAAACCCGCGTCCCTTTCCCTTTCCAGCACCCAAACAAGGAAACTGAAAACAATTCCTCAGGCAATGACTGAATGTTTTTCCCCAGACTGATGCAATTTGGTGAAGTATCACGTACCTCGGACTTGTTCAAAACCTCCAGCTGACCTATCTTGGCAATAATGAGCTGTCTCAGGGTCTCTGGGTTCTTCTCTGTGTCCGCGAAAGGGTTGTTGTGACACAGCAGTAACCGCAGGCTTGGCAGTTTGTCAAGCTCGTTGATAGACGCCCACTGAAATGGAAGGGAGCAGTTGTCTGAGGAAGCAGAAAACACACTTCCTGGCAGAACAATACACCGTAACGTTGACTGTTCCTGGACAGTGACCATGACGGAGATTATTCTTTTGCTCAGCAGAACCAAGTACTTTCATCCTCTTCATTAAAAAAAAAACCAAACCTGCATTACCTTTAATTAAGTAAAAAAACAAATAAGCAAATGAGGAACTACTCAGCATTTTAGATCATTAGAATTCTGCGAGAGGAATTATGAGGAAGCAGAGGGGTAGGACTAGCTACCGTAAACATGTTAAGAAATGTTTTTAAATTTTTACATTATGCCTCTGTGTCGATCGAAGTATTCAACAGTTACCTCAGGATCTCACACGTACAAAGACATTTTAAAAAGCAAACTGCGCGTTACTCAAACAAAGCTACAGGTATTTACACAACGGGAAACGGTCACACTCCAACCTACCTGCGATATTTTATTGTCACTTATTACAAGGCGTTTTAGTGAAGGAAACATTTTAGTCTTGCATCCTAGGAAAGAGAGTAGATTTAGAGGACAATAGTGAAAACTTTAACTAAACAGAATTATAAAGCTATAAATCAGTGACTTCTTTTACATACCAAATCCGACATCAGGAAAGTGTATAGAAGATATTCCAGTGTTTCTAAGTAGTAGATGTTCTAATCTGAAATTTCATAGATACCATTGTTACTGTACGCGGCACGGGAAGTTTGTTGTAAAGAAATACTAATTTATTTTTTTTTTAAACAAAGATCTAATAAACTTTTGACATGATGCATAATCACTGACAAATGAACGGCAGCTTCACAGACTGTACCCAGACTTCAGCAGAGTGGTCAGGGAATCAATTTTTCAGAGAATACGTGCAATAATTTCAACATTTCAAAACAGCTCCTGGATTTAAACGGTGTCATTTTCCAAATGATTTCTTTAAATAGCTTGTGGCTGTATAAAATCATATATTTCGGTGTTTTGGTGCTGTGCTGGTATACAGTGCAAGATAATTCCACAAACTAGCAAAACGATTGTGTTAGTCCCCCAGTTTTCCAGTCACTGTAACTGAAATGCTGAAGCAACACACGGGATGGCGAGCCCAAAGCAAGGGATCATAGCTCAAGCCTGTAACTACCATAAAGACGCTGCTATCCGGGGTACGGCAACCCAGAAGAATCTGTGTAAAGGGTATTGCCACAGACATTCTTCGGAGGAGGTGGAAATACAACTACCCAGTGCAGTATGGGATTTAGACTGTTTGGGATTTGTTTGTTGTTGGGGGTTTTTTTTATTTATTTTGAAGCACATCTCTTCAGAGTCTTTAAGCTACTCCCAAAAAAGCACTGAAACTTCCAAAAGAGAGTGCCGGTGCAGAGGACGTGCCCCACGCTTCTCCCAGCAGAGAACCAACAGCAGCCTTCCCCGTAGTTAATAACCAAGAGCAGATGACTGAGATGGGGCAGAATTATCACTGCGCTTTTTTACCTCCCCCAACCCCTCTTTGTTTTGCTTTCTTTACAACGGACAGATGAGCAGGCACCATGGGTGTAAAGTGCTCATGCCAAGCGTCCACCGCAAACGGTCTTTCCAGCGTCAGCCTCAGGAGCGACACCTTCCACCAAGCTGCCCAACGGCTTTCCACAGGCGCAGACGACCCCGAGATGGCTGTGCGGCGACGGGCGGACCTGCGTTACGCTGCCGCGGCCAGGAAACCCTTCCTAAGAAACGACTTCCATAGCTCCTTCGCTTTGCCACTCCACACAAACCCTACAGCCCTGTCATCTCGGGTAAAACCCTGTGCATACTAATACAGAAAGAACTTAGTAGCGTGATAAATCACTTTTCGTTTCTTAAGTATATAATGAATACCTAATAACGTACAGCTTAAGAATGTGTTACAACAAAAAAAAAAGATTGTATTTAAAAAGCTCGATTAAATAATCCAGTTACTCTCCTCAAGAGGGCAAAACACCTGTATTTCAAGATTCCATAAATCTTCCACGCAACATCAATACTATCTCCTATTTCAGTCAACAACAGCTACGGAGATGAAGGCCCAGGACAAAGAGTTTCCCACCGATTTGCTGAACGGCTACCTGGGGAGATGTGCGATTAGATGCAGCTGATCTCCATCCAGCAGCTGGTTGTCTGAAAGGTCCAACAGCTTCAGGGTCTGCAGGACATTATCAGGCCTGCCACGTTGGGGAAAAAAACCAAACACAAAAGCAGAACATTTAAAGTTATTTGTTAACAAAAACACTAGTTTTCTAAGTATAGAACTGCATGCAAATAATTGTGTGTGTTTATAAATGTTCTGAAGTACATCAGGTGAAGTTTGCATCGCTTGTTTTCCAATTATGTCGTGGTGATGTAGACATTACAGGAACGTAGCTTTATCTGCTTTGTAACTGAGCAGGACATCAGTCACAAACAACCGACTTACGCGACTCATCTTACCTCTCCAAAACTGTAATGTTGTTAGACATAAGGTACAATTCTTCAAGTACTGGCCATCCTGGAGCACAAAGAAGAACCTAAGAGCAAAACTTCCTTTAATATAACAAAAGCTGGGAAAAATTATTCCAGAAATTATACTTTATGCCGATTTCCTCAGAACAAGCCCTAGCTCCCCAAACCTGAGAAACAAGTATCACGGATTGCCTAGCCCTCCCTTTCTGCCAGCTGGCTCTCTCCCGTGTCTGGACCTACCAGCGCAGGTGACACCGAAGGGGATCTGCACGGCCACAGGGCTGGCAGCTCCAGGCTCGAGGCTGCCTCAGACGGTGCGACCTGGAAACTGAGCTTGTTTTATTCCATCGGGGTGGAGGGACCAGGTCTTCCCTCTGGCGAGGTGAGGAAATGGCACTACGCACTCGGCTGCTAATGGTTCTGGAACCTCTGCACATCTCGTCAGGTCTGACAGAGTTTTTAAATGTCTTAAAATGTCTTTAATTTAAAATGTCAGAGCTTGAAGGCTTCTCTGTCATGGGACTGTGCCAGCATGTGAAACCACTACGAACCACGAATCGCATGAAGTCAGCACATACCCTGAAGTTTTCACGTACTCTAAAAAGACTAAGTTCGTTCAAAAAGGCTACAAATTGAACAACGATGCATTTGTTTTAAATCTCATGTCCTGAAATTACATAAAGATTACTATTTAAAAGATTTATTTTTTGCAAACTTCTACAAGCGGGTAACACAACTTGTAAAAATACACACTTATTACAAAGCAATAGAAATTGCTGGCATAAACCCCAGTTCGGTACGCAGTTGTGACAGTGTCAAAAACTTTGCAGTTCTAGCAAGTGGAGTCTCACAAGCACTGGGACTGACTGGTTTTCTGCAGATTTGTGCCTGCGAGTTGCAAATTATTTTTTTTCGCTGAGATTCTTCTTGTGTGTATTCACAATTGTGCCAAATTAAGTGGGAGCTCATCCTGCTACTCCTTTCTTGGTTAGGAAACTTACAGAGGCTCTTTCCTCCATCTACATTCCTATTTTCTTGGAAGCTGTAGGTAATAAATTATTTTTAAGCCCCTACCTCTTTTCAAAATGTGTTTGAAATTGGCTAGCAGATTCAAAGCTTTTGAGAGGCAAGAACAGAGACATAATCACCTCAAGCTTGTTTTTACAGGAGGTTACCAAGGTTACGAAGCAGTGAAGCTCAGAGATCTGGACAATCAAATTCCATTTGTTACGTACTTAGCTAACCCATTCTCCTAGAAATGCCCACTACCCTAGACACCAAAAAGCCTCCTTTCATCGGCTATTCATTCTCTCTGTTACAGCTGGATGAAGTTACACAGCTGGATGTACATATAACTGTCTCATTATATACACAATATGAAATATTAACATTGAGATCTCTTCAAGTGGCGGCATAGGATTTGGGGCTCAACTGCTTCACACCCAAAAACATGAAACATCGTCCTGCTGCCGTCTGTGCAACACACGTAAACTTACAAACTCCGATACAACAACTTCTCCTGCTCCAGGGCAAGAGCAGGAAACACCAGTATTTTATCTCTAGTTTGGACAGTGTTTCCCTGCGTCAACAAGACAGACCGAAACAGTTTGGCTGTTAGTGAGGAGGAAGCATGAAAAGAATCTGCCTGCAGACTCAAGAGAACTGGGGGCGTGCTCACTGCAGAGAACCTTCGGGGGATTCCCCCCCAAAGCCTTGCGTTGTGACGGACAGAATAGAAAAACTGCACAAAACTGAAGTATCAGAAGACGTCTGAATAGATTGACCAGATGACTAGAAAACTGCCAGACCCAAATGATAGTGACATCGCAATTCTAAGAAACTAAAATTGCTGAATTTGCAACTGTTGCTTAAACCAGCCTGCCTACAGAAACAAAAGTTCAGAGATCTGACACCAAATTAACACTCAGAAAAGATGGTGGGCTTGTTCTGGATAGCGGGGAAGGCTGGAATGAATAGCCAGTGGAGTAGCCACTGCTGAGCAAAAAAGAAAAATGGAAATCCAAGACCTACTGCAAAAGAAATAAAGACAAAAAGAAACAATTGTCACCATGTAAGTCCATCATGTTCCTATATTTTTGCCTCTTTATCCCAGGAAGCAAATAATATAAATGGGAAAGGCACAAAGAAGCTTAACAAGAGTCATCAAAGCTATCAAACAGAGAATAGCTGTTCTCAGTTACTTGCGTACAAAATATTAAGAATTATTAAGTTAAATTATCAGGCAGCAAGATCAAAACGCCACAAGGGTATTTTTTCATAGGGCACACAATTAAACTGATGTTAAAAGATGTGGATATCAAAAATTTCAAATGGGTTCTTAATACAGCTAGATAAATCATGAAACAAAAAATCTGCAAAGATTAATTAAATTCAGATATATGGTCTCCAGCTCAGGAAGCCCCAGAATTCCAGATTATTTGATAAGAAGCTCTTACCATATGCTTGCCCTTCGCCTAGAATTTTTCCCCACTACCTGCTACTTGCCAGTGTCAGGAACATGGTCCTGCACGTCTGCTCTAACCCAGATTCTTCTTCTGCCCTCTATAATAGTAGATTATTTCATAAATAAAAGATCTTAGTTTGAAAACAGAACGACAAATATAACATTATGATCTAAATGCTGAATAAGAAAAAAAGTTTTTGGAGTCATAAATATGAATTCATTACTCTCAAATGCTTTAATTAAATTTCTAAGTCAATGGTTTCCAACTGTAAGATATTTTACAGGATATCTTTCCCCCTTAAAGGCTATATGTTATGTTTTCAACAATCAACTGACAGTTATACGGTAATAGGCTCTTTTACTGATATATTAATAGAAATCTCAGCTGTATTTACAGATACGCATATAATATACTAATGAAAGAACTCTGTAGAAAAATGATGCTCAAAGCATGTAAATGTGGAGTTATGCATAACTGAATAACATACATTATATACATAACTGCATAACAGCCAAGCATGTCCCTCTAATGTGAGAAATACTTCAAAACAGAGGAACAAAAGAAAAAACCCCACAAGTCTGCTCTTTTTAAAAACTATCCCCACGCCACATATTCTTACATATGGCAATAAATGATTTTAGAACAATTTAGCGGTGAACACCATTTCAATTTTCATCAAAACACTTCTAGGATTTTCAGACTTTGCTTACACTCCCATGGACAATCACTGTATTTCTCTTTTGCCCGGATTATATTTGTTATTATTCTCTATGAAAAAGTTGACTTTTCAAAGTAACTCCCCATATAGCTTAAGCAGTGACATTTTCAAGTGGTTTGTTCCGAGTGTTCAGGTCAGGCAGGTCCCTTTCTTTTTTCCCTTCTGTTTGGCTGCCCTGGAACACCACTTTCAAGCCCAGGTTTACGTCTCCCCACTCACAAAGAACGAATCGAACAAACTTCAATTTTATAAAAAAGCTTTCTGAATCAGAAATGTCTTTACCGCCTATGATGAATCATCAGCTAGAGCAGAGTTTCAAAAACAAACACAAAAGCTACAGAATCTGAAGCTGCTCTGACTAACCAGGGGCTCCCCTCTGACACCTCGTCGCCCCTGGAGAACCCTGACCTGCCTGCGGCAATGGCTCCGACCAGCCCCTCGGCCACCCTGGCACGGAGGAGCTGCTGCCCGCTGCCAGCGTTTCAACCACCACAACACACAGATGTATTCTGACGAGCCCTAGACGACATTTAAAGTGTTTGTAGCCACTTCATTCTTCCATTCACGTCACCACCCCTACTGCTGCTGTTACGGAAGGATTGCCAGCTGTCCTCGCATAAACCCCACGGATGGTTTCAGAGCACGATGAATGGACACGAAACACAAGCATAGCAACAACCCTCCTCTCGCCCTGCTGCAAGAGAGGAGAGCGAAGAAGTTTCTCTCTACTGAACTCAAACCCCAGTTTTGGTAAGTGCTCTTATTACTGGAGAGTGGCTGGCAGCAAAAATCTGAAAATTCAGGTCATTTCACAATATGGTACACACAAAATCTGCCCCTGAGAAATCCAGATAATGGGCTGGAATTGACAAGGTGTTATCAGTAACGTGGCGCTACCGAGATGTGCTTCGCAAGTGCCATCTCTCAAAAAAGGCTCACTGCTAACAGGTTTGACAACAGGACTCCATTCTTCGTCAGATGTCATGTTGGCGGAGAGTCATTTAAACGCCTGCACGGCTCAGCCCCTGAAACAAGTCAGAGCTCCGCTGCCTCTGTGCCGTACCAGCGTCGCACTCAACCAGGCATCACCTATTTGAAGAACGGCCGGTATGTGCAAAGGTCCGAGGCCAACCTCCTGCTGATGCAAGGTGATGCCAAACCAAGCACTTCATGTCACAATGACATGCGTTCTTCCCATTTGGATTTGTTCGATTACACACACAAAACTACAGGCAAACCTTTAATAGCTACAAGGAAACAAAAAGTTCATTCACACAAACCTTTGGGACGTGAATGTTAAAGATCAGTCATAATCAATCTTCTCTATAATTAATCTCTAACAATGAAGTTATACTCCAACTGCTTTATCTCGACTTGGCAATCTACAAAAGTAGATGAAGTTCAATGTTTCTTACACTCCTGCGCCAAGAGAACTTCCTACATTATGTAGGAGCCACGTTAGTTACTGGGTATCTAACACAGTCACCTCACCTTTTCTAAGGGCGATCACATTTCAGTAGAACAATATAATGCAGAAATGTTTATTGTGCTTTCCTTGCCTCAAAAATCTAACAATATAAATAAATAAGAAAGAAAAAAACAGGAAAGGTTATTACCTCTGTCCATGTTATCTCAGTTTGATAAAGTGCTAGAATCCTCAGTTTTGAAAATACGCTGGATCCAGAAGTTGATGTAGATGGAAATGTAATTTTGTTTTCACTGTGTAAAAAGAGTAACTATTAGGATAACGAATAATTGCATTTATTTAAGTCACTAATTTGGAATTGTGTATTAAAGGCAAAAACAACTTACGCAAAAAAATTTAAAAAGTCACTGCCAAGGTGTCACATATTTTACAATATTATAAAATACCTTTCTAGTTATATTCAATTGTACTCTTTCCTAATTTACTTTCCTAGTTCACCAATGCATATTTAATCAATTGTGACCTTCCTCTCCCCCCCTTTCTACTCTAAGTTTTGAATATGAAAAGAATGATTTTCATTAACATTAAATGCAACAAAGGCAGATTTTGGGCTTAAACTCCTTAGTGTCAATTGAAAATACCGAGCCTACACGACTATCCAGACCGCAGTAAAACAAAAGGATGTAAAATCCACTCTAAACAGCAAAATATCACTATAACGTAGTTAAAAGTTTCCCAAATCTACAGTCTTCAACTTAGTTTTCATTACTCACCCCCAAACAAAAGGTTTTATTTCTTTCCTAAGCTCTGATCTATCTGCATATTATGGTAGAAATCACTTGGTGTAGTTATACTTACAAACTTACGGGTTACATTTCCCCATTTAAGCAAGCTCTTGGAGAGCTGGGGGATGGCTAATCGCTTTTACTCTTCTTCCAACACGCCTTGCACAAAAAAGTTCAGTAACAGACTTACCTGCTAATGTCTTTCTTTTTTAAAGTAAACGGAAGGTTAAAACAATAAAAAACAAATTTGGACATTTCAGTTTGTAGTCATAAGTGTCAGATTCCAGCATCAACCCATCAATTTGCTTTCCAATTTTATCACGCACAGCTTCTGAAACCCCTCAGCCCAGGCCACGCTGCTCAGCAAAGAGAACCCAAACAGGCTGGCGAACCCAGCAGCCGAACAGACCGCTGCTGCCAAACCTAACTCGAGACGCCACGCGAGACTTCCGAGCAGTAAGGAAGCGTTCCTAGTGCTTTCACAGCCAGGCTGCCAACTCCTGCAGCAGCGGCACCTCCAGGTCTTGGCTTCTTCTCCGGGCGCCCGTCTCCAGCGCAGTCCCGCAGCCCGCGGAGCCCACGCAGAGGCACCCAGCGCGCCTGACCCGCTGCCCGCGCACGGCAGCCCGGGCTGGGGCTGCGGCCAGGCTGGGCTCCTTGCTACAAACCACGCTCACACACGCAGGGTTAAGTCAGTTCTGCCTTCGGGCAAACTAAGCGTTAAAATCAAGTAAATTGTCAAGTAAGTTGTCTTAGATGCCACAGAGGTGTAGAAGGGCATCTTCCGACGCTGTAAAAGAGTTTGTACGCTCCCGGTTTCCACATTTCTATAAAAGCACTCTGAGTAACTGTTTTTTACCTAAGGTCTAACTGCTTAAAAGATTCTACAGCGCCCTGTAAAAATTTATAATGCATTTTAATGCAGTCTCCCTAGCCAACAAGCCAATCTGCATAAAAATGATGAGTTCTGTTATGTAGAACATCACTGACAAATGCCTAAATTCCTGTAAATGTTTAATGGCTGAAATCGGTATTCTGTTTTTCAGACAACTGTGGTTTTTCTAATTTTGCAAAACTCCAGTCAACATCCATCTGTCCCAAACACTTCCCCAAAATTTAGTTTTACATAGATGCTAAACTCCCAGGGTTCTGCTCTTTCCTTCAAGCGAGACGTCTGGAAAATACAGCACGTACACAAGTTGTTTAAGGACAAGATTTAAAAAAAAAAAAAAAGTATTAAAAAACTTAGCTCCCATTCAAAGGAGCGCTGAGGCATCCAGTTACCTTTAGAAAGCTGACCCTGTGTCTAAAAAAGCCTTGTCTTTTCTGCCCCTACCCAAAGGAACAGAAACCCAAATATGAATATTTATACCTGACATCAAGTGTTTCCAGATTTTGAACTTGAGAAGCAATAGCTGTTACCGTCTCCCAAGATGATACCAGATTTTTTGATAGATCTATATGCCTGACATCTGAAATTTCACATTAAGAAAAAGAAACTTATCTCAAATCTGAACTTCCTTTTTTTAGAAATTAGAATTAGGGTTTGTTTTTGAATCAAACAAACAGAAACAGATTACACTTGCCTGGGCTAAGAGATACTATGGCTCAGTTAAAGCAAATTTTATTTTAATTTGTGGTATGGAAATAGTTTTGTAAAAGAGCTTAACTTTACAAAACCTAAAATGGATTAATTTCTGTATTCACAGGAACTCTTACCAGTCCTTACAAATGAACAAATAATACCCGCTTTGTATTTCTGTAACATCACTACATGTACATTGAACGCATTATTTATTACATATGGGAAACCTCTGGTGCCTATAGAACGTATCAGTTGTATTTTTATGGAGTTATCTATTCTAGAGTTAAATTTAAAAACAAACCCCAATGCTGGAGCCTTCTGAAATCACAGTCACAGTAGCAACCTATGACAATATTTCTATTTTCACCCACAATTTTCATTCTCTCTCAAAAAATTTTAACTCTGTAAACACTGCATTAAGTTTCTAAACATGAACTGCAGTTTTAAACATCTTTTTTAACAAAAGGATACAAATATCATTCACCGAAGTGAACGGCTGGAACGCTAAAATATGTATTTTATTTGTGGTGTCACGCAATACAGCGAAAAAAGGATACTAGTGCATGTTCTGCTGATCTCCTCTGTGGGACCGGCATGGCTCACTGCACACCCCCGCACGGAGATGTCCACCAGTCGGTTCAGCTGGCTAAATGAGAAAGAACATTCTGTTAAGTAATCTTCAATCAGAAATAGGTCCATTATATAAATACCTGGTTGTTACAACTAAACGAGATCCTTTCCGTGCCTATCATCTCCTTTAGAATTAGCAGTGGGCAGACTGCTACATTGCAGCGCCTTTCTTACCTGAAATCAGACATAGCTCTGCTATTTTTCGCCTTTACATTGCTACTACAAAATAGGTCTGGCTGAACCACAATCCCCACCCCCAAAAATCCCAACCAACCCTCATCCAACGGCCAAAAAAAAAAAAAGAGTGATAAGCCTGACAAAATATAGCTATGCAAATTAGAATTTAATTAGAGGTTGTAAGTTAAACAGGTTTCTTGTAATACTTTTTGCTAGAGGTTCTACATTATTTGGGCATTCTTTGTATCACTTAATAAAACAAAGAAAAAGAGTATTTTTGACTGCTTAGTGTGCTCCGGGAGACACAGGGAGACCCGCTGTGGAGTAGCAGCTCAGGAGGCGGCTGCCACCTGCTGAACTGACACCTCTGCTGCGGGAGGCCACGAAAACTGCAGTCCACGGCACACCACGAAGCTCCTCCCTTTCCTACGCTTCCAGATAAATGAAGATGACACGAACCGACCGAGAGACTTCTTCACTAGCAGTCCAGTGACTTTCTGCCTTCCCTCTCTTCGTTACAAAGTCATTACTGATATGAGTAAACAAAGGGGAAATAATACTGTACAATATTAAGAAAACATTAAAATACATCTATTTAAAAAGGACCGTGCATATGTATAATGATTGCCGATATTGTGATAATTTATCTCACTCATTCCTCCTCTAATATCATCACCTCCTACTTTGTGAAATCAAAACGAGGATTGTGAACACCGAAACATGACATAATCCCAGTTTCTATCTGCGAAACAGGTAAATTATGAAGCCACAATAGGAAGATTTCTTGTCTCTTCCACCGTAGTGCGGTTCAGCTTACTTTCAGAGATACGACAATATTATATGCAGGGCAGGCAGCTTCCTTTCCTTACAGCTGAACTGCTACTTGATGAATCAATCGCTAAGAGTGTAGCTTAAATGTTCATATATTACACTTGCCTTTGTTGTTCTGTAATAGAGTCCATGCCAACAAATTCCACAGTCTTCTTTCCGACTACCAATGTGTCCTGTGCCCCATGCTGCACATCTTGCTCATCATTCAGTCCGTACCGATCCTTTACTGCCGTAAGGAAATCTACTCCAAAATTTGCCTTGTTTGGCCGGATAAAGGATCCTCCTCTGGGATGCCTAGAACAGAGCAGCCAGGGAAAGGTGGAATACAAAAAGTTACCATAAGAATGACCAGTCTCAAAAGTACTAACTGTTACTTTTTTAAAATACTGGGAACCTAAGCAGTCAAAAGGCAATTCTACAGGCTGATTTTAGACATCACTGTTCCCACGCGGTGAGACCAGGTAAGACTGGCAAAGCATCTCTGACAGTCTTTGACCCAACAAGTTCACGTTGTGAGGCGGTGCGAGAACTGATGCACCAGGTCACCAAAGGTACCTACACATCAGCATTACAACGTCAGCGCCATGACTAGAAATCACTGTTTCCAAACTGATTATGAGCTCACTTTCCCCCCAGAATTAAGTTTCTACCGATGGACAGACACAAAGTTACCCAAATCACACAACAAATGCACCCAGAGTCTGACCACAGCCTAAGGCCCACAGGAATACTCAGAACAGTCACTGCCTCGTTATATTTGACTTGAATAATTCACTTGTAATTCTAAAAGAATGCAGCTTTCTCCTTCCAGCCACACAAATGACACAAGATGCAAACTGTAACACCTGGAACTCTTACACAAACTTTTAAAAATTCTGATACTGACTTGGTAGTTAGTTTGAAACTGAATATTCAACAGAATTATCCAGCTAATGTACACTCTACACAGTCCTATGCAGTTTCCTAGTTTTTCTTGAGCACTGAAAAAGCTTGCTAGCATGACAGTTTCTTGCCATGCAATTGCTTTGACAATGTCTATGAAAGTTAGCAAGGAAACATGGTCTCTAGGAAGAACTGGCCAAGTTGTGGGAAGGGTATCACGGAGCAGACGGAGGATTTGATAGGAGGGTCAGCCAGAAAACAGCAGGAAGAAAACTGGTAGTTACGATTACTTCTCTGCCTTGCAGCTGACAAGAGTACAGACTTGGGCTGGAAAGTACCCAAAAGTCACTTATGTAAACAAAAAATCCTCTTTTCAAAACAGCATGTAAACATCAAGTGGCTAATTAGCAAACCATAATATAAACCACCAACACTACAGAGTTCAAAATTCTCTCAGAAAAAGAGTAACTAGAGACCCTAAGTGCTACAGAGCTATTACAAGTAGATGGAATAGCTTGGGCACCGTATATTCACATTTTTATTAAAAAAAATCAGTACCAGAAATTGCCTGTGCTGGTTTCATTCATTAATGTTTCTAATACCTATTCAAGTACTCTCACATCCTAAAGAAGAATCTGGGTAGAAACTAGATATTATTTGCTCTAAAAATATTTCTAGTCTAGTTTTTTAGTGACTAAACTCAGAGCACAATGATTACAAACACAGCAGAAAGGCACACTCTTAGAGAATGTAAAACCAGTGTGCACTTCCATGTTTGATAAGTATTTTCAATTCTCTACATTTCTAATTCAGTAACCTTCTCCTAAGTCTTTCCTTCCATTCTTTTGAATACCTGGCAAACATTTGGCTACTTTAAATGTTAAACTTCCTCAAACGTAAAAATTACGTGACTCTTTCTTAACACCACTTCTTAAAACAGTAAATGACATTTTCACCATCTAAGCACCTCTTACCTGTGAAGTGTATCACTTTTGCATTTAAGTCTCTCCGTCACCACAGCTATTCCTAAGCCCATTTCTGCTCTCTCAGGTCACCGTTCCTACTGGCATCTCCTTCCTCATTGGCGTTTCAGGAGCCAGTTCTATCTCCAGGAAAAAAGGCAAAGGGAATGAGCTACCTTGCCCCTTGTCACACGAAGCTACAGGATAAGTATTGTGCATTTCTCTCTCAAGACCCTTCTACTTTTCGTTTTGACCATAGCAAGATCATAGGGTTTCTCTCTCCTGTTCCTATCGCTTCCAAGCACTATGCATGCTATCTTCTCTAATGTATACTCAAATCCGCTGCGCAGCCTAAGTTTCTTTTTCAGTTCCATTCTTTTAATGTGATCTACTTCTTCAAGAACTGTCACAGAAAAGGACAGAAAAGGAGACTGCAACAGGAACCTACTTTCAGGCAAAACAGAGTTCAAGGAGAGAGGTCACTTACCTGTAACTCATTTTCCCTAAAATACACTGCCTGTGTTAACTTTCACACTAGGGAATATGGACTGTGCAAGCCATATGTGCATACCAAACAACTAATGCACAGCACCTGGACCTGTGAAAAAGCAGACCTACTAGCAACCAGTCTCCACAACCAGGAATTAAACAGATAAATCCTAATCGAAAGGGTCATCCAGCATGCACATGATCAGATGGAAGAACCTGCAAACTACTGACCAACCTGACTTCAGCTGAACATTCACAAATCTGGGAACAGGGCTTTTGCTTCCACATGCATAAAATGTCCTGCAGCCAGGACAATACACCGTGCAGAAACGAAGCGGTAGAAGATACACACCAATTTCCTTAAGCAGAAAATCTGGAATATGCCCAAGTGGAGCTCTGACAGCCAGCTGGCTCTGGTTAATACTGACACTTCTTACTGACTTGTAAAATAGGTAGGTTGACCCCAATCTCAGAAGCCAGCTTGTAGGACACTTCCTAATCATGATTCAGTAGCATGAAGCAATACAGTCCATCTGCTAGCTGCCCAGGGCCCCTGAAAGGTACTCATTAAAATTTAGATCAGCTATCAGCTTACACTGGTTAACCATTTCCCCGAATAAAGAGAAAATTTGGCACCATTCTTCTTTGCTAATGTAAAACAAAGTGGTAGCACCACTCCCCATTACAGGTACATGATTGCTCTTCACATGCTAGAGAGACTTCCAAGTACCTGAAGAATAATGCAGTAGTACATAAACTGCCAACAGCTACACGCTTGAGCTGTCTGACTGCAGAAGCAAGCTTCTGAGCCATGGAGAAAGATCTCAGCTTTATCAGCCTAGATAGTAAAGGTAGGTGGAAGGGCTTCTTTGCACAGTACCAGCTGCTTGCAATGATTATCTCAAGGCAATTATCATCACAACTGGGGCATACACACTACAAAGCCCACAAGGTGTCATAAAATACAGCCAGTTGAACCCATGCACATCTTTTCTAGACAGGTTCTGAACAGATCTCTTCCTTTTAGGGGAAAGTGCTCAACAGACCAGACTTCTTCTAGAAGAATCTACACACCGCAGTAAAGAAAACACTTCAAGTTTTAGAACAGTCTGTGGCCGCTGTGGCATCAAACCACGCGTATAAGCGACCCCTAACACTAATCCGCTATGGTGTATCAAATTCCTGGCTGCACAGCAGAAGCTTTGCAAATATTACCAAGTACGTGCAGTTCTTGCAAGCTTACCTTGGTCAAACAGACACGAAAGCGGAGCCTGAGCTTTCACAAAGCAAGGAAACAGCAGGACATCTGCAGTTCCAGATGCTGCCTTAAGGTTCTGCTGGTGCATAAGGCATGTCTGAATAGTGGTTAGGGACAACAGTTTTGTTTCAACCCTCTTCTGTCGACAGCAGAGAGCAGGAGTCTCTGCTGGCTACGGTGACACACAGTGAAACAATCAAAACCCGCTAGCCGCGACCTTCTGAGGCTAACAGGAATCTTGGGAACACATTCTCCCCTTGCTAAATGACAATCGCTTTTTCTTCACAGACACTAAAATGATATTGAAGTCTTCCTGTATTTGAAGAGTTCATTTGTGCTCTAAGCAGATTTTCCTGGAGGTGAACCTGTCATTCTTCAAGGAGAGACAGTCTAGTTTAATATAAACAGCTCTTTTTTTGGGCAGGAACATAAATTTCATGCAGACAGTAACATCTGACTGGTCACAACTGCTGTCTGTAAATTCAAGAACATGTCCCTAGACAAGTTATAAAACTCACTGAAGAAGGAAAAACTGCAAACATGTGATGCCTTTGCCAGGATAACTTGGCATTTCAGGACTACAGAAATAGAAAAAAGTCAAAGGTCCCACCAGAAGAAAACTGAGTAACGTAAAGGGGGAAAAAAGGCCACAAAGATCTGAGCAGCAAGTGCAGTTCTGCCAGGCTGAGAACATCGCAGAAACCAGCTTTATTATACTTCCCTCTCTTTCTCTGGCTTGGTGTCAGTCAAACCTGGGGAAATGGATTACAGTTCAATAAGGTCAATACTTCTAGTAACAGTATCTGCTGAAATCTCAGCATTCTTCTGGAAAGTGATCTGGGAAGAATACAACATATGGGGGGAGGGGGAGGATGTGTTCCTTTCAATTACGACTTAAAGCACTCTAAACGTGTGACAGCAGAATGTTACTCCCATCTTAGGAGGTAAGCAGAGAAGTATGTCATCCACTGCTGGGGAATCCGCACATCTCCCCCAGCAAAATGGCAAGGATTAAAACAGCTGCTAAGACAGCCATGCCTGTGCCAACACCACATGTGAATGGAGTCCCAAAAACCAACAGAGAGGAGGGCTAAGGAGGAAGATGACCCTTCTGCCAGATGAAATGAGGAGGACTCCACTTGACAGGTAGCATAGAAGAAGCTTGAACACCTGTAACTGTGGGTAGAAAGAAGAGGGCACCAGAGCAGCAGCGAAAACCTGGTCTGATGCTGTCAAAAGCCACCCCCTCAGCAGCACATCTCTGCCCAGGCCAGACAGAGCTGCCTCCTGGTCAGACGCCGAGATGAGCCTGTGCCCAGCAAGGACAGACATGGTGGGGAGCGATGTCTACCGACAGCCAAAATAATAGCTTCCTCAGTTATCAGGAAACAAGACTTTATTATCAGGGGAAAGAAAAAAAAAAAAAATCATAAAAATGCCACTAGAGTATGCATTGCCATTTCCAGCTAATCCAGAGTTGACCAATGCGCTCATGATGTCAGCATGTTTTGAAGTACGGCTGTTTTGTTCTTTGGTTCCCATATTCTTAAGAAGTTTAATCAGCACCACATAATACATGACCCAGATAAACATACTGCCATGAAACATACAAGTTCAGGTCACATTGCCAAAAAACTTACTCCAAAGACCAGGTGTAGCTGCAAGCAGACCTACTGATTTACCCAAATAAGGACTACAAAGAAGAGAATCTTAAATTCAGTTTTATTTTCCTCTTATGAGCTCATTTTGAAATGTTACTCTGAAAGATTTGTACTTTTTTTTTAAAGCATTATTTTCAAAATTACCTTAAAATTAATTTTAAAATGTCCTTTTGTTGCGTTTGTTTACAGTACAAGCTACTCCATCAGCTGCGTCTGCTTATCAGAATTCAGAGAGTGAGCAAAGTAGGCCTGTAAGCAAAGGATACTACTGATAAGGTTTGAGCAGGGAAAAAAAAATAAAATTTATTTTTATATATGTCTATACATTATACAAAGAAACACAACTGTCCCCCAACAGTAGTAGGAAAGAGGTGACATTTTAGGTTGTGGGCTTGGTTTTTTGTTTTTTTAGCATAATTTTGATAAAATAAGGTAACCGTTTTTTACTTGAGTTTGCCTACATCTTCACAACTGCTATGTGAGCTAGAAGCCAGTGTGCACAGAAAGTTACTAGAACTACTATTTAAATGCTCTTAGACTCCAGCAGGACCATCTCTGATTGGAACAAGGCAGAGTACAAAGAACAGGTATTGTAAGAACTTGCTTAAAGATCACTACGTTTAAATTTATTATGGGTATCTCCAGCTTCGCTCCAAAAGTTGATCCTTACAACAAGAATTGAGATCACTGTCCGAGATCTCATCTCCCAGGAGCACGCCAATGGTTGCAAGAAAAGCAAGAGTCTACACACAGGTATATAAATATTATACACACACGAATGTCAAGCCCTCGAGTTTCTGAAAAACATCCACAACACGTTGAACTGTTTCAATTGTTTCTTCTGTCCAGAGAGATATGCAATGGCCAGCCAATTATTTTTATTATTTCTCCTACAGCAGAATACACCTAACTTCTACTTGGAAATGGCTTCAATTAAATTCAAAACATTTAAGAAGCAATTTCTGCTAACACAATTCATTCAAAAGACATGGTTCTCTAATACCGTAATTTCCAATTCTTTAGTTAAGAAAAATCCAGCAATGCTGATTTTTTTTCTTGCATTAAGTGTGCTTATCCTCCTTAAGCCTTGTTTTATTCTTATTATTAGATACAGGGGAAAAAACATGCAGTCCTCACAGGTGGTTGTTTAGGTTGTTTTTTTCTTTCTTTGTTTTTCTAAAGAACAGATTTTGTTTTATCGTCTCGTTTTCTGGTAATGAGGTCTCTAAGGCTTCCAGCTTACACAAATGTAGAAGTGAAGAAGATACAGACTAAGAATTCCGATTTGCACTACAGAATGTAATCTACTCCTTCCTTGTTTATGCCTGTTTGGCTACAGGGAAGAGACAGTATTCCTAGAAAGGAGTTCAAAATCGCTACTTTTAAATTTTGACTTATTTAATAGATAAATTCTTCTACTGACTCAGTCCGAGCCCAGATGGCTCTACTCGCTGGTGTGAGAACAACTTTGATCTGAACTAATAATGAAGTATATTCTTAAACAAGCTCTGAACTGCTGTCAGCTCTCAACATAAATACAGCAGCCTCCTCTGCTGCCTCAGGGATTTCCATTTGTCTCCTGAACACCTTCTGGCAGATACAAAACTAGACCTACTTCCCCCACAGTATAGAAATAATAATTTTAATCTTTTTTTACGGTGTGACATTTTACAGCAACAGTTCTAAGTCCCTTCCATATCATATTCCTATATTCAGATAGGAGAAAGTGACAAGGCTTACCCACTTATAAAAATGGAAGCCCAGCACGAGCCGGCGATGTGCGCTTGCAGCCCAGAAAGCCAACCGTATCCTGGGCTGCATCAAGAGCAGCGTGGCCAGCAGGGTGAGGGAGGGGATTCTGCCCCTTTACTCTGCTCTCGTGAGACCACACCTGGAGTACTGTGTCCAGCTCTGGAGCCCCCAACATAGGAAGGACATGGATGTGTTGGAGCAGGTCCAGAGGAGGGCCACGAAGATGATCTGAGGGCTGAAGCACCTCTCCTACGAGGACAGGCTGAGGAAGCTGGGGCTGTTCAGCCTGGAGAAGAGAAGGCTCCGGGGTGACCTTAGAGCAGCTGCCAGTGTCTGGAGGGGCCTACAGGAAGGATGGAGAGGGGCTCTTCACAAGGGTGTGTAGCGATAGGACAAGGGGGAATGGCTGTAAACTAAAAGAGGGCAGATTTAGATTAGATATTAGGAAGAAATTCTTCCCCATGAGGGTGGTGAAACACTGGCACAGGTTGCCCAGAGAAGCTGTGGCTGCCCCCTCCCT